>OJAW01000242.1_pt1 | contig 42348 bp, 36 predicted proteins | sample 1589151 | NCBI WGS metagenome assembly OJAW01 (sample SAMN03283290) | human gut metagenome | biome: human-associated habitat; material: feces | host: Homo sapiens | place: Peru | collected 2012
TTGAAAGCCGTTAGGCTTCCGGCGTTCCTTTGCCTTGCCGAAACGAAAATATGATAGATATAACCGCTGTTGCAATCATTCGCACACTCTGCTCTTTGCGAGCAAAGCAATGTGTTGCTCCGATTTAAAACTGCACCGCACCCAAAATACAGCGGATTGCGTCTATGAGGGTCGGCTCTCTTTTGCTATAGCGTTGAAAATAACGATATGAGTCTCGTACCTATGTCGCGTATTCTTGAATACGCCGAAAAAAACAACTGCGCCGCCGGTGCATTCAGCGTAGGTAATATGGAGATGATTATGGGCGCCGTCAGAGCCGCCGAGGAGCTCAATACTCCGATTATACTTCAGATTGCCGAAAAAAGACTTGACTATTCGCCGATTGACTTAATGGCTCCGATGATGGTCGCCGCCGCGAAAAACGCGTCCGTCGACATCGCCGTACATTTAGACCACGGACTTACGCTCGAATGTATAGATAAGGCTCTCGAACTCGGATTTACTTCCGTAATGCTCGACGCGTCGCTTTTAAGCTTCGAGGATAATATCGAAATGACGAAAAAGGTTGTCGAAAAGGCAAAAAAATACTCCGCGACGGTTGAATCCGAGCTGGGCGTCGTCGGCGGAAACGAGGGAGATAACGCGGAGCATAAAATTTTATGCACAGACCCCGATAAGGCGGAGGAATTCGCTTTAAGAACCGGGATCGACTGTCTCGCCGTAGCGATAGGCAACGCGCACGGAAATTATCCTACGCTGCCGGAATTGAGATTTGATATTCTTGATAAAATTCATAAAACCGTATCGGTTCCTCTCGTTCTTCACGGCGGAACGGGAATGACCGCAGATATGTTCGGAAAAGCTATTGATTTGGGAATAAGAAAAATCAATATCGCCACGGCTTCGTTCGACGCGCTTGCAAGGGGGGCTAAACAATGCTCCGATTTGTGCGGTAATAAGTCCGATTATTTTGCTTTGTCGTCCGCCGAAGCTTATGCCGTATACGAAAATGTAAAAAGACACATTGAAATATTCAATAACTGATAAGGAGATAGGCTCATGAATTACATTGAATTTGATAAATCAAAAAAATACGACCTTATTCTTGTCGGCAGAATCGCCGTCGACCTTAACCCGGTAGATTATAACTGTCCGCTCAACGAGAGTACGACGTTTAAAAGATATCTCGGAGGTTCGCCTGCGAATATCGCGGTAGGGCTTGCGAGACTGGGCAAAAAGTGCGGATTTTTCGCCCGTGTTTCGGACGACCAGTTCGGTACGTACGTAACCGATTTTTTTGAAAAAGAGGGAATTGACACCTCGCGTATCGTCCGCTGTAAAAACGGAGAGAAGATAGGTCTTACGTTTACGGAAATCAAGTCCCCGACGGAGTCGAGCATCGTTATGTACAGAAACGAGGCTGCCGACTTAAAGCTTGAATGTGAGGATATCGACGAGGAGTATATCAAACAGGGTTCGGCTGTTCTTATCTCCGGAACCGCGCTTGCCGAAAGCCCGTCGAGAGAGGCCGCGTTGAAAGCCGTCAGCCTTGCAAAGAAAAACAATATCCCCGTCATATTCTGTATAGATTACAGAGCGTATAACTGGAAGAATAAAGACGAAATTGCGATTTACTATTCGGCGGTTGCGGAAAAATCCGACATGATTATCGGCTCGCGCGAGGAGTATGACCTTACAGAGGGACTTCTCGGACTCGAGGGTACAGACAGAGCATCCGCGGATTACTGGACGAAAAAGAACGCGAAAATCGTTATCGTTACCCACGGCAAGGAGGGTTCGACCGCTTATACGAACGACTCAAAGAGCTTTTCGATTAAGCCGTTCCCCGTAAAGCTTCTCAAATCCTTCGGAGGCGGAGACGGATATACCTCCGCATTCCTTTACAGTCTTTTCGAGGGCAAGGAGATTATCGACTGTCTTGAATTCGGAAGCGCGTCCGCGGCTATGCTCGTAGCTTCGCACGCATGCTCGCAGGATATGCCGAACGTTGAGCAGGTCGAAAAATTCATTGCCGAAGAAAAAGCCGAGTACGGCGAAATGGTTGCAAGAGTTTAATTTATAAAGAGGGATAAATTATGTTCGAAAATTTACCTTTTGATGAAAACGGCGAAAAGGTTTTGTGTTCGAGAAAAGGCAAAAACGCCGATATGAATATGGATATCACGGTGAAACGCCTTGAAAAAGGGAGGAGTATGAAGGTATTTTCTCCGGGCGACGAGACTGCGGTTCTTCTTATAAAAGGAAAAATTATTTTTAAATGGAACGGCGAAGAACGCGAATGCTCAAGACGCGACGCCTTCGAGATGAAGCCGTACTGTCTGCACGCCGACGGTGATACGCCGATTGAAATCGAAGCCGTCGAGACGAGCGAATTCGTAATTCAGCAGACAGATAACGATAAAAAATTCGACGCGGTGTTCTACACTCCCGAGGACTGCCTTTATCAGGAATTCGGTCTCGGTCAATGGAACGGTACGGGTCACAGGGTCGTTTCGACAATGTTCGACATTGACAACGCTCCGTATTCGAACATGGTTATGGGCGAGGTGTTCAACAAGCCCGGACGTTGGTCGAGCTATCCGCCCCATCACCACCCCCAGCCCGAGGTTTATTACTATCAGTTTGACAAACCACAGGGCTTCGGCGCGTGCTTTAACGGCGACGAGGTATATAAGAGCGTGGACGGCTCGTTCTGCACGATAAGAAACGGACAGGATCATGAGCAGGCCGCAGCTCCCGGATATAATATGTATTACGTATGGATGATACGCCACATTGACGGCGATCCGTGGTATAAAACAACGAGAATCGTATCCGACGAGCATAAATGGCTCCTCGACGAAAAATAAAATTTCAATTCAGTTTACGAAAGGAAAATTCACTATGCCTAAAATGACAATGGCGCAGGCACTTGTAAAGTTTCTCGACAATCAGTACGTTTCCTTTGACGGCGTTGAAACGAAATTCGTCGAGGGAGTATTCACGGTATTCGGACACGGAATAGTCGTCGGATTAGGTCAGGCTCTCGATGAGGACAGGGGTTCTCTTAAGGTTTTTCAGGGCAAAAACGAGCAGGGAATGGCTCACTGTGCGACGGCGTTCGCAAAGCAGAACAACAGACGTAAGATTATCGCCTGCTCATCCTCGATAGGACCCGGCAGCGCGAATATGGTTACCGCCGCCGCTACGGCAACCGTAAACCATATCCCGCTTCTGTTACTGCCGGCGGACACGTTTTCTACCCGTCAGCCCGACCCTGTTTTACAGCAGTTCGAGCAGCCCGGTTCTCTCTCGATAACGACTAACGACGCGTTCAAGCCCGTGTGCCGTTACTGGGACAGAGTCTCCCGTCCCGAACAGCTCATGACCGCCATGATAAACGCAATGCGCGCGCTGACGGACGTAGGAAACATGGGCGCGGTATGCGTTTCTGTTCCGCAGGACGTAGAGGGCGAAAGCTATGATTATCCCGATTCGTTCTTTGAAAAGAGAGTTCACAGAATCGCACGTCCGGTTCCTCAGCCGGAGGAGATTGACGATATCGCTTCGATTATCGCAAACGCGGAAAAACCGCTCGTAATCTGCGGCGGCGGAGTAAGATATTCCGAAGCGGGAGAAGAGCTCTGCTCATTCTGCGAGAAATTCAATATCCCTTACGCCGATACGCAGTCGGGCAAGAGCGCAACGAAATCATCGCATCATTTAAACCTCGGCGGAATAGGCGTTACGGGCAATGCCGCCGCGAATTCGATAGCTAAGGATGCGGACGTCATAATCGGAATCGGAACGAGATTTTCTGATTTTACGACGGCTTCAAAGTCGCTTTATCAGAATCCGAACGTTAAATTTGTTACAATAAATACTTCGCGTTTCGACGCATACAAACTCGACGCGGTAAAATGCGTAGGCGACGCAAAACTGTCAATAAACGCTCTGTCTCAAGAACTTGAGAAACTTTCATACAAGAGCGGATATACAAATGAAATAAAAGAAGCGAAAGACGCGTGGGCGAAAGAGATGAAACGTCTTGCCGGCTACCGTTATGACGAAAACTTCGAGCCTATGATAAAGGCGGGCTATGAAAGCAGTATCGAGGATTTCGTTAAAATGACGGGAAGCAATATCACGCAGACCTCCGCCGTCGCGCTTATCAGGGAGGTAATTTCTCCCGACGCGATAGCCGTTGCAGCCGCAGGTTCTCTCCCCGGATGTCTTCAGAGAATGTGGACGACCGACGTTAAGGATTCGTATAACATGGAGTACGGATACTCGTGCATGGGGTATGAAATAGCGGGCGCGCTCGGATCAAAACTTGCCGAACCCGACAGGGAGGTTTACGCATTCTGCGGCGACGGAAGCTATTTAATGCTTCACTCCGAGCTTATTACTTCAATTCAGGAGAAAAAGAAGATAAATGTTCTGCTGTTTGACAATTCGGGTTTTGGCTGCATAAATAATTTACAGATGAGCAACGGTATAGGAAACCTCGCTACGGAATTCAGAAGCCGTGACGATAACGGAGAGCTTCTCGGAGATTTTGTACCGATTGATTTTGCAAAATGCGCTTCGGGCTACGGCGTTAAAGCTTATACCGCAAAAAATCTCGATGAATTGAGATTCGCGCTCGAGGACAGCAAAAAGCAGACCGTTTCGACTCTTATTGATATAAAGGTTCTGCCCAAAACCATGACAGACGGCTACGGCGCATGGTGGCACGTGGGCATTGCTTCGACAAGCTCGAAAAAGAGCGTAAACGAAGCTTACGAAAATAAGAAAAAGAATTTGAATAAAGCGAGGAAATATTGATATGCTTGATAAAAACAAAGTTAAACTCGGTATTGCTCCGATTGCGTGGACGAACGACGATATGCCCGACTTAGGCAGTGAAAACACGTTTGAACAGTGCGTTTCGGAGATGGCTCTCGCAGGTTTTACGGGCTGTGAGATAGGCAACAAATACCCTAAGGATCCCGACGTTCTCAAAAAGGCTCTCGATTTAAGAGGAATGAGGATATGCAACGCATGGTTCTCCGCTTTTCTTACTACAAAGCCTTATGAAGAAACGGAAAAGGATTTTATAAAGCATATCACGTTTTTAAAAAAAATGGGCGCAAAGGTCGTCGGAATGAGCGAACAGGGTCATTCCATACAGGGCACCGACAAGGCGATTTTTGAGGAAAAATACATTATGAACGACGAGGAATGGGATAAGCTCTGCACCGGCGTAAACAAACTCGGCAAGATCGCCAAGGACATGGGCATTGCTCTTACATTCCATCATCACATGGGCACCGTTGTTCAGACCGAAGCGGAAATCGACAGACTTATGGAGAATACAGACCCCGAATATTTCAGTCTGCTTTTCGACTCGGGTCATCTTGCATACTGCGGTGAGGACTATATGTCCGTTCTTAAAAAATACATAGGCAGAATCAAGCATGTTCATCTTAAAGATATCCGCCCCGAAAAAATCGAAGAGGTTCGGAAAAATCACCTTTCGTTCTTACAGGGCGTCAGACTCGGAACATTTACAGTCCCCGGCGACGGAGTTATCGACTTTACCCCGATATTCGACGTCTTGAGCGATAACGGCTATGAGGGCTACGTACTCGTTGAAGCCGAGCAGGATCCCGCAGCCGCGAATCCGTTCGAATACGCGTTAAAAGCGAGAAAATACATTGCCGAAAAGACCGGTTTATAATTCAAAAATAATCAAAAGGAGATATAATAATGGCTGAAAAATTAAAATATTTCTGCAACGGTCGGTACGTTGAGTCAAAGACCGACAAATACTACGATCTTCACAATCCCTCGACAGGCGAGGTTACGGGCTATGCTCCGTGCTGCACCGCAGATGAGGTAAACGAAGCCGTTGCGGCGGCAAAAGCTGCGTACCCCGGCTGGAGCGGAACCCCCGCTGTCAAGAGAGCGCAGATCATGTACAAAATCCGCGACCTTATTATGGAGCACATGGATGAGCTTACTATGCTCGTAGCCGAGGAAAACGGCAAGGTCTGGGCGGAAGCCGAGGGCGACGTACTCAAAGCAAAAGAGGGTACAGAGCTTGCGACGCAGGTTCCGTCTCTTATGATGGGCGAGAGTATTATGGACGCCTCAAGAGGTTACGACACCGTTAAATACCGCGAGCCTCTCGGCGTTTTCGCGGGCATAGTTCCCGTTAACTTCCCGGCTATGATTCCGTTCGGCTGGATGGCTCCGACGTGTATTGCGTGCGGTAATACATTAGTATTAAAAGCCGCAAGTCTCACTCCGAGAACCGCGTTTCGAATTGCAGAGCTTTATAAAGAGGCCGGAGTTCCCGACGGCGTTATCAATATCGTAACATGTTCGAGAAATGAGATAAACGTTCTCCTCGACCATCCCGACATCAAGGGTATCACGTTCGTAGGCTCGACCCCCGTAGGCAAGCTTATATATGAGAGAGCGGCTAAGTCCGGCAAAAGAGTTCAGGCACTCTGTCAGGCGAAGAATCATGCGCTCGTTATGTCCGACACTCCCATTGAGAGAACCGTTGCAGGAGTTATCAACTCCGCGTTCGGATGCGCCGGTCAGAGATGTATGGCACTCTCATGCTGCGTCGTAGAGGAGAGCATTGCCGATAAATTTGTCGCCGAGCTTAAAAAGCAGGCTTCAAATATCAAAGTAGGCCCCGCCTACGACAAGACATCAAAGCTCGGTCCCATTACATATAAGAAGCATTATGACGAGGTTATAGCCGATATCGATAAAGGCGTTAAAGAGGGCGCACAGCTTGTCCTTGACGGCAGAAACTGCGTTGTCGAGGGTTACGAAAACGGCTATTATGTAGGTCCCACGGTATTCGATCATGTAACAGAGGACATGACGATAGGCAGGGACGAGGTTTTCGGCCCCGTACTCTGCATTAAGAGATGCAAGGATTTCAATGAGGGGCTTGAAATCATGAACGCAAATCCTTATGCAAACGGTTCCGTTATTTTTACGCAGAACGGATATTTTGCAAGAGAATTCGTACGTCATACGGACGGCGGTATGGTCGGCGTAAACGTCGGAATCCCCGTACCCATCGGATTCTTCCCGTTCTCGGGTCATAAAAATTCGTTCTTCGGCGATCTTCACTGCCTCGGCAAGGACGCGTACAGATTTTATACGGAGTCAAAGACCGTTACGACCCGCTGGTTCGACGAGGACGAGGGCAAAAATACCGTTGTTTCCACATGGGACGGCACAATTTAATCAAAGAGAAAATAAAATTTTAATAAAAGGGAGATAATTTATGCTCAGAATAGGCATTATCGGAGCGGGAAGAATCGGCAAGGTTCATCTTGAATCCATTTCGTATCATGTAAAAAACGCGGTCGTAACGGCGGTTGCAGATCCGTTTATGAATGATGAAACCAAGTCGTTTATCAATGGCTTCGGCGTTGAAAAAATATATGAGGATTATCACAAAATTATCGAGGATAATGATATTGACGCAGTTCTCGTATGCTCGTCGACAGATACGCACGCTTCTGTTTCAATAGAGGCGATCAACGCGGGAAAACACGTTTTCTGCGAGAAGCCCGTCGATCATTCGATTGCTAAAATAAAAGAGGTTGCCGACGCACTCGCTTCGCACCCGGGCGTTAAGCTCCAGGTCGGATTTAACCGCAGATTCGACCATAACTTCGCCGCAATCCGCAAGGCATACGACGACGGCAGAATCGGCGGCGCGCATATTCTTAAAATCACCTCGAGAGATCCTGAGCCTCCCAATCCCAAATACATTGCCGTTTCGGGCGGAATCTTCCTTGACATGACTATTCACGATTTCGATATGGCGGCGTTTCTTACGAATTCCGACGTTCAAGAGGTTTACGTCAATTCCGCAGTCCTTGTTGATCCCGAGATAGGCAAACAGGGTGATGTTGATACGGCGATTATTACGCTGAAGATGTCAAACGGCGCGCTTGCCGTTATCGATAATTCAAGACGCGCGGCGTACGGCTACGACCAGAGAGCGGAGCTGTTCGGCTCAAAGGGTATGGTCGCAACGTCGAACGACACTCTTTCCTCCGCCGTAGTTTCAGACGCAAACGGCGTTACGGGTGAGAAACCGCTGTTCTTCTTCCTTGAAAGATATATGGAGTCCTTCTCCGAGGAAATGAGACAGTTTGTCTGTGCATGTGAAAACGATACCGATGTTCCCGTCGGAATCCATGCGGGTATGCAGTCGGTCAGAGTCGCTCTCGCGGCGAAAAAATCCGTAGCCGAACACAGACCCGTGCTTGTTTCGGAAATAGAATAACAAACAATAATTTACCGGGTTAAATTTTTGTTTGCTTGCTGTAATCTTTGCATTTATCTGCATTGATTACAGCATTTTTTCTTGACAAAGTTACTCTAATGTGTTAGACTGAAAATGACTCTAACACATTAGAGGAGGTTTTTATAATGGAAACGCCCAAAATTTTCGAAAGCGAATACAGATTTTGTCTCATTCTATGGGAACATGAACCGATAAAAAGCAGTGAGCTTGTACGTCTTTGCTCGGAAAAGCTCGGATGGAAGCCGACTACCACGTACACTGTGATTAAACGTCTTTCACAGCGAGGTGTTGTGAAAAACGAAAACAGCGTAGTTACCTCGCTTATAAGCAAGGACGAGGCGCAGGCTGCCGAAATCGATGAAATGGTTGAGCGCACTTTTGAAGGCTCACTGCCGGCATTTATCGCGTCGTTTACTAAGCACAGCAGACTGTCGGACGATGAAGCGGACAAAATTCAGGAGATGATAGACAAATACAGGAGGGAAAAACAATGATTTCCGATATTTTTGTTTATATTCTCAATATGAGTCTGAGCGCGGTGTGGCTCATACTTGCCGTTATGCTCATAAGACTTGTTTTTAAGAAAATGCCGAAAAAATTCAGAATCGTGTTATGGGGAATCGTCGCAGTCAGACTTGTATGTCCTAATCTGCCCGGCAGTCCGGCAAGTCTCGTTCCGAGTTCTCAGGTGATAGCTCATGGGAGCTCTGCCGGCGGTTCTTTTATAATTAATTCGGGGATATCTCCGGTCGATATCGCGGCGGATAAGATTACGGGATCCTCCGTCTTTTCATCCGTAAACACTGCTGCGGTTGCGGATGTATTTGCATATATCTGGCTTGCGGGCGCTGTCGGAATTCTGATTTACGCCGTCATAAGTTATTTTATGCTTAAAAGAAAAGTCGGCACCGCAGTTTTGTTTACTGAAAACGTATACGAGTGTGACAATGTTTCTTCGCCGTTTGTTTTCGGACTTATTAAGCCTAAGATATACCTGCCGTTTATATTTCGCCTGCGGACAGGGGAAGCGTTATACTGCATGAGAACGCACATATCAGACGGCGCGACCATATAACCAAAACTGTCGGATTTTTAATTACGGCTGTACACTGGTTTAATCCGTTTGTCGTATTAAGTTTTATACTGCTTTGCCGTGACATTGAGCTTGCATGCGACGAAAGTATAATTATAAATATGGATAATGAGCAGAGGGCGGACTATATGCAGGCTCTGTTTGACTTCTCTGTTAAGGAAAGCAGAATTTCGATCTGCCCGCTGTCGTTCGGCGAGGTAACCGTAAAAGAACGTATTAAATCCGTTATGAACGGCAAAAAGCCAGCAAAAGCCTTACTTGCGGTGTGCATTGCGCTGTGTGTAATTACAGGCGCGTGTTTTCTTACGGACAGATATACTCGGGACAACATGCCCGATAAGCTTAAAACCGCGGTGGACTCCGCCGTTTTTTCCGATAACGACGGAAAGTATCTGGAGGGCGAATTTAAAACGGTTTCGAACAAAATTCTCAGGGTTAAAAGAGGTATTCGCGAAACGAAAGTTTACGCGCTGTGTCTTTATGACGAATGGACTGCTCAAAACGGATTGCTATACTCCGTATCGGGCTCGTTTACGCCTGTCGCAATGACGTTTTATAATCCGTCGTCGGCAAATGCTCCGTATGTCTTAAAATCATACGAAACCCCGAGTGACGGTACAATGTACTCGGACAGTATAAAAAGAATATTCCCCGTTTCGCTGTGGGCTCGGGTTTTGTATATGTCCGACTCCGCAAGCTCGGCTTTGCATGAAGAAAGCCGAAAAATCGCGGCGGAGTATTTCGGATTAGATGAAAATACGCCCGAACACAATTTTCCGTTTGATTATAACGTTCCGGAAACGACAATCGCGGTAAAAACGGATAATTAAAATAATAACGCGCTTTTTTGCAGGTGATTTTTGCAAAGAAGCGCGTTTTTTTATTTGAACATCGCGTCGAGCGGAGTTCTGTTTTTCTTGCACGGCGGGTGGTAGTCGACGCACTTTACGAGAATAGTGTCGCTTCCTATAACCTCTATGCAATTCCATTCTATACAAAGATCATCGCTTTTTCCCATGCCGAAGAATCCGTTTTTTCCGGAGATTATCAGCGCGACGATTTTGCCCGTCGTGCAGTCGACCTTTACGTCGTCGACGCATCCTATTTTAATGCCGTCGCATGTGTTTATAACGTCCTTTTGACAAAGCTCGCTGATTGAACACTGCATTATATCACCCCTTACAGAGTAATATTTATTCAAAACGAAACGCGATTATCCCGGATTTTTAATTCTGTTTATAACCGATTTTTCGAGTCTTGACACCTGCGCCTGCGATATGCCGATTTCGCTTGCGACCTCCATTTGCGTCATGCCTTTCATAAAACGCATATTCATAATCTTTTTCTCTCTGTCGTTTAAATTTTGAAGCGATTCACGGATTACTATTTCGTCTATCCAGTCCGAATCCGTCGTCGAGTCGCCGACCTGATCCATAACATATACCGCGTCGCCGTTGTCCGAGTATATAGGCTCAAAAAGCGATACGGGGTCGACGATTGCTTCAAGGGCGATTACGACGTTTTCTCTGGGCAAATCAAGCTCCTTCGCTATTTCGTCGACAGTCGCTTCACGGTGGTATTTGTTCTGTATTTTTTCCTTTACCTGCATGGCGTGATATGCCGTATCACGCATGGAACGGCTGACTCTGACGGCATTGTTGTCTCTTAAATACCGCCGTATCTCGCCGATTATCATAGGACATGAATACGTCGAAAACCGAACGTCAAGCGAAGTGTCAAAATTTCTTATCGCCTTTATAAGCCCGATAACGCCGACTTGAAAAAGATCCTCCGGATTTTCTCCGCGGTTTGAAAAACGCTGAACCACGCTTAACACAAGCTTTAGGTTGCCCTTTACGAGATCGTCGCATGCCTTTTTATCGCCCGCCTGCGCTTTTTTCAGTAATTCCATTTTTTCTTTTTCGCTCATTACCTTTAATTTTGACGTGTCCACTCCGCATATTTCGACTTTATTATACTGCATTTTTTCAGCCCCCGAAAAATTATGTAACGGGCTTAAATGTAGTATTAACCGATATAGACAAAATTAATCCGTCAAAAAAATATTAAAGCGTTGATTTTATTAAGAGTTTTATGTATAATCAACATTAAGACGGCGTAATGCCGGTATGTTTTATTCAGGAGTTATAAATTTATGAAAAAGAAGCTTCTAATTATAATCCCCGCACTCGCGGCTGTCACTGTTGCTGTCGTTCTCGGCGTAATATTCATGCCCGGAAAAGGCTATTCGGGTACGGTTACCAATGACGGCAAGCCCTTATCCGGCGTCAGCGTGTCAGACGGCAGAAACGTTGTAAAGACGGACGAAAACGGCGCGTTTAAATTAAAAGGTTACAGAAAAACGAGATTTATCACCGTCACCGTCCCTGCGGGGTATACGACGGAAAATTACTATATTTCAGCAGATAAAGATAAGAGCGAGGGCTATGATTTTACACTTGAAAAGTCGGATATTGAAAAAGGTCAGGCGCACAGCTTCATTCAGATATCCGATACGGAAATCGGCGAAAAGGGAGTAGGCGAGTGGATTGACTTTATCAAAGATACAATAAATGAAAAAAATCCCGCGTTTTTGATTCACACGGGCGATATCTGCTATATAGACGGACTTAAAAAGCATATCGAGGGTATGAACAGCGAAAACATGGACGTTCCCGTTCGCTATATAATCGGCAACCACGACTATGTCGAGGGTAAGTACGGCGAGGAGCTTTTTGAGAGCATATACGGCCCCGTATGGTATTCTTTCGAGGTCGGCAACGTTCACTATGTCGTAACTCCGTTTCAGACAGGCGGCGATTATAAATCGGGATATAACAAAAACGACCGCTGGAGATGGCTTGAAAACGACCTTAAAAATACCGATGAAAATATGAAGGTTGTAATATTTAATCATACCGATTCTCCGTCGGATGATTACGTCATATCATTTGACAGAAAAGAGCTTGATTTAAAAAAGCATAATCTTATCGCGTGGGTTTTCGGTCATTATCATCATAATTATATCGAGGAAAACGACGGCGTTGTTAATATAAGCACCGCCCGCCCCGACTGCGGAGGCATTGATTCGTCCGTAAGCGGATTGAGAATTATAAATATTTCAGCCGACGGCACGGTTAGCGCCGATATGGCTTATTATAAATTCAATTCGAATCCCGACGCGGTTGAATCTGCCGTTTGGACGACACAGCTCGAGGGCAGGGTTCTGTTCTGTGATACCGTATTAAAAGACGGATTCGTTTACTCGGGCACTGTTGACGATTCGTACCCGATAAACTGCGGTGTTACGTGCCTTTCTGCTCTCAACGGCGCAGTCGCATGGACTTATAAAACAGAAAATACAATTAAGAATAACATAATCGTCGAGGACGGAACGGTTATAATTCAGGACAGTACGGGAAACGTCTACGCTCTTGACACTTATGACGGAAAAGAATTATGGAAAACAAAGGTCGATTTAGGCTCCGCTCTCGATACGAGTTCGGGTATATGTGTTTCGGACGGTATTGTTTATACGGGTTCTGCTTCCGGTATTACCGCTCTCAATATTAAAACGGGTGAAAAAGTCTGGGAGAATATCAGAGGTTACGGAGAGCCCTCCCCGGCGGAATTTATTGTTATAGGAAATAAATTAATCGTAAATTCGCACTGGGACGCGCTCGTCATTCTCGATAAGGACACAGGCAAGCAGATTTTCGAAATAAAGGACGAGGATTTGAGATTCAGAAGCTCGACTCCCGCCGTTATTGACGAAAACACATTGCTTATTGCCGATTCGGACGCGATTATGACGGTCGATTTAAACGAGGGTAAGATTAAAACGAAAAAGGACGTTGAAAATTATAATTTTTCGTCGAGCGCACAGCCGTTGATTATCGGCGAAAAGGCGTATATCCCGACTGCGAACAAGGGCGTTGTTATATATGATATAAATAAAGACGAGATAATTAAAACCGTCGAGGTCGGTTCGGCTTTGATTTATACGGCTCCATACACAAACTCAGAAGCCGAGACTGTCGAACCGTCGATATTAAAGCTTGAGGATAACACGCTCGTTTTCGGCGCGTCTGACGGCAAGCTCTACTTTATGAATCCCTACGGGGAGATAACGAAAACCGTCGGTATCGGTTCGCCGATTTTTTCAAAATCAGCGACTGACGGGGAGAATATATTTGTTTCCGATTTTTCCGGCAGGGTTATCTGCTTAAAAATCAAGGAGGGCGAATAAATGAAGTTCTTTAAAAAAATACATAATTCGTTTAACTCCCGCGCGGAATCGAAAATACGCTCAACAGATATTTTGATAAGTGGTAAGCGATTTTTTATAAGCAAGTAAATATAAGTGAGATCGAAATTATTTCTCGGTCTCACTTTTTATTACAAATTAATTACAATTTAGATACAAATGGTTTCATTTCGCCCTTTTCTAAAAATAATATGGTACAATATAAGCGTAACAAGGAGGGTGAGTTTAATGAATCGCACACCGAAAATGATATCACGGCTTGTTGATAACGAATATATACGTACATACACCGGCGCAAAAAGCTTCATAGACGGTTATCATTTTTGTCTCTCGGATGAAGCCGAACCGCGGGTTCTCGGGCTGACGGAAAACAGAATTCTGCCGGGATTTAATATTTTTATTAAAAATAAATACAATCTTAACAGCGTGAAGCCGTATGATACGGTATTTGATAATATGAAATTATCGGACGAAGAGAAGTATTTGGAATTTATAAATTGTCTTAAAGAATACTCGCTCCTGCCCGCAGTTCTCAAAGACCCTATTTATGATGATATTTACGCGTCGAGGTACACGTTCGGTAATTTTCATACGCTGTACGACGTAAAGAAAACGCTTTCGTACAGTTTTGAGGCGTTTTGCGACAGCTCGAAGCAGTTTACTTACGACAGTGTGTTTAAGGATTTTAATGCTTTTGCGCTCGGTAAACTTTCGGCTTGCAAGGGCGAAAACTGGTTTGACGTTATTATAGAAAATTATACGTTAAAAGACGGACTTCAAAAATTCTATGAAATTTACGACGAATTCTGTAACATAAAAAGCTCCGGAAACGACTGTTATATTAAAAATGATAAAATACCCGTTATTAAAACGGTTTTAAATAAAAATAATGTCTTTAACAATTCGGTATTGAAAGAGTTTAAAATTGATTCCGACTCTGAAAAGGTTACTTTTATTCTCGAAAAGAACGGACGGTATCATAAATTTGAGCTTACGGGCAATATTAGTTTGTTTATAAATAAATTGAACGTCAGCGGCGGCGGGAAAATAAAAATCATCACGGGAGACATAGTTTCAAAAGAATCCGGCAGAAAAGAGCTGTCGCTCGTGTTTGATTCCGATACAATAGGTTTTATGGAAATAGGGTTTGATAATATTAATACCGCAAAAAGAGACTGACGGGAGGGGAATGTAAATGAAAAGGTATGAAAAAGTTATCTTTTCCTCTATCGGCGTGCTTTACGTAGTTTTTATGCTGTTTTCGTTTATTTGTCTTGACAGAACAGATACAGTACATTATTACCCGGCTCTCACTGTGCGTACGGATTTCCCCGAAGCGTACGAACGCCATTGTATTTCCTACGGCGGAAAGGTATATTACTATAATGATTCGCTGATAGTACGGCACGGAATCTATGTGTATGAGGACGGGAAGAGCGAATTTCTGTTCAATTCGGGCAAGGTTTTTTCATTCGCAAGGTATGATAACATTATCGCATTTATAACGAACAAAAACATATTTTTCTATAATTGCGATTCGGATTCTATTACCAAGGTTTCGGACGCGTATATTTCGGCGATATGCGAAAGCTTTGAAAATTACGGTAATTTTTATGAGAAGCATAATTATCTTTATTCGGATGAAAACGGCATATATGTAAGCGGTTATGATTATGAAACGCAAAAATATTATTCTTTTCGGGTTTATCCCGAGATTTCACAGAATAAAGAAGTATACGCGTATCCTGTTAAAGCCGAGCATGACATTAAAGTTTATGACGGTAAATTTTACGACGGTCTGTTTATTCCGAATCCCGATTCTCCGGACGAAAACGTATTTTTACCGCCGGCTGACGAAAAATTATCGGGAGGTTATGTAAAAAAATACAATGACAAGGGCGTTTGTATGAGTTTTTCGGGCACGTGGTACTCTAAATCAATCGAATCAAAAAAGTCGCGCGTTATTATCGCGGATTTTGATAAATCAGAGGCGAAGGTCGTTTTTAATTCGGGTGAAAAACAGTTGTTGGTTTATGCGGATGATGAAAAATGTATTTACTACGATTATAATAAAAGCGCGTTGTTTACATATCATTATTATTCGGGAGAATCGGAGTTCTTCAGAGAATGCAAACTTAAAAATTTTATGAATTATTACATCGAACGAGCGAATGACGATACTCTTGTTTTATTCGGCGGATGCTACGGAATTAAAGATGTAATAAAATTAAACTGAAAAAGAAAGGAAAGCATTGTTATGACAGCAAAAAGAAAAAAGATAACGTTAGTTATAATACCGCCTACGGTGATTATTCTGGCATTATGTATTTTTTGGATTCAATTTATACATGACACTTCGTATAAAGAGCCTGCGCTGAATCTTTCTGGAAACCGTGTGTATAATTCCATGAGGTGCATTGCCGTTGACAAAGATATACTTCCTGAAAATTACGACAATGAAACGCCCCTTGTTTATTACGCTTCCGAGGGTAATTCCCTGTTTTCGAGCGTGCGGTACTATTTAAACGGCGAAAACGAACCGTTTTTTGAGGACAACAGCGGGGATGTTACTGTAAGCTATGCCGACGACAATGCGGTTTATATGATTATCAGCTATTGGGACTTACGACCGATGGCGGGACATACAGAGAATAATATGGACGCGCATAAATACGACAGAGGACTTGTTTACGACAGAACGACGAAGAAGGTTTCGCAGGTATTAAAAATTGATGAAGACATGCAATTTTTGGTTGACCTGACGGATAAAGACTATGTCATATACGACCGAAATGAAAATACGATAATTAAATATTCGACTGTCGATAATTCCGTGATTCAGAGAGTCGATATCGGGGACAGAATTTATCATACGTGGGAACTGAACTTCGTTATAAACGACGACGTCTGCATAAAGTTTAATGAGAATAACATTGCGGATGTGTTTAAAGACTGGGTATAATAAAACGTGACGGCTCGCCGTTTCGGCGAGCCGTTCTGATTTTATTCTTCCGTCTGTTTTCCTAAAAAAGAGGAGGCAACCTGTGCTAATTTTATTTCCGACTGGGAGGGGAGCGTTCCGTTTTCTCCGAACAGGAGAACGACTGCACCGGAAACGTCTCCGCTTCCTACTATCGGATACGCCACGGCGGCGTTTCTGTCAAGTCCCTCGACGGGGGAGAGCGCGTATTTATCGGTACCTGCGACAAAGCTTCCGCGGTTTTCCATAATTGTTTCAAGAGCCTGCGAAATGTGCTTATCAATCGTATCTTTTTTCGAAAGTCCGGCCGCCGAAATTACATGGTCGCGGTCGGTCACGATTACGGGCATGTTTGTAGCCCTGTAAAGCACATCGGCGTACTGCGACGTAAATTCCGACAGTTCGCCCATGGGCGAGTATTTTTTGAAAATGACCTCACCGTCCGCGTCGGTGTATATTTCCAGCGGGTCGCCCTCGCGTATACGCATTGTACGGCGGATTTCCTTGGGAATAACGACTCGTCCGAGATCATCGATCCGCCTTACGATTCCTGTTGCTTTCATATATAAAAACTCCTTTTTTGCATTTTTGTGTGCGTTAGTATTATTTACGGAGTATTACATATTATTCAGAGCGTAAGATTGAAGAAAAATGATGTTTGTTCTTTTATTTGTTTTTATGTTCTTTATAATAATTTTCTGCGTCATAGTAATCAAAGAAGTCATCGTAATAATAGTCATAGAAATCTTCGGCATTGGAAAATTTATTTGCGTCAGGCGAGCTTTTTTTTCTGTATTTTCGGGAATTAGGTTTATATGATGAAGTTGTTGTGTATCTGTCGTCCCAGACTTCTGTAACAACTCCGTTTACACATCTGGCTGTAAAAATCCGAGTGCCGTTTTTGTAAAAATCGTATATGTTTGCAGTGTAACGCCTCTCTTTTTTTATCTCGATATTGTGACGTACATTATCTGACGGTGCGCCGAGTGATGTGTCTGCAATGCGTGATTCGGACATGCCGACATACGGAACGCCTGAGGTTATGCGGTTTTCTCGTTCCTGTTCTTTTTGGATTTCCATTTGATGCTTATAAACCTTATATTCTTCCTGCACCCGGTTTTTAAATTCACGAACAGATTGTCTTGAAATATAATCGGAATCGTATCGGATTGTAATTTTATCAATCCTATCGTACGCTGATGCAATAAAGCCGGAGTCGTAAAATTTATATGCTTCGCAAAGCGCAATAAGTGATTCGGTGTCTTTAAAATTTTTTTCTTTAATAAGTGAAAGCTGTTCGATTGCCTGTTCATATTCATTAGCTGCAATAAGCTCTTCACCTTTTTTGTATATGGATGACAGCTTTAACCGGTTAATTACGAATATAACAACAACGACAGTAATGATTGCTGTTGATAAAATGATTGCAATTCTTTTTATTCTGTTGGTTTTATTTTTAGAGATTTCATCAGCAGATTTGTCCGATATTATGTTATTTTGCATAGTATTATTCCCCTCCGAAAAAAGAGATTCAATAGTATTCTAAGCTGAAATTCAATATGTTATGAGATTCAGGATCTTCGTATTTTTGCAGACACAGAGAAACAATCAAGCTATATATTATGCCGCTTATAACTCTTATAAGAAGATCGTTCAAGATATTACACTACATATTTTACTCCTTATTTGATTGGTATTTACAATATCTCTGTCTTTTTTTAATTCATTGCAGAATACATCAATATGATGTAGTATAATATAGAAAAAATATAACATACCAAATAATAATTCTCAACAGTAAATGTAATAATTTGACAAAAAATGATAAGTAAAGTGTAAAAAATCGGACGCGGGTCAAATAATTTCCTTTCAGGCAGAAAAAACCCGCAGATATTTCTACCTGCGGGGAGGATTATTTTTAGGTTTTCAGTTGACGGAATGTTTTTGTAATAATTATTTCCTCTTGAAAAGTGATTTTAAGCTCTTTTTCTGCTCCTTCTCCTTGTTTTTAAGCGGGTTGGATTCCGAAACGAACTCTCCGTTTTCGAAATATCCCTCGACTCGCTTTCCGTTCGGGTAGGAAAGCTCGCCGTAGCCGTTTATCTCGCCGTCCGAAAATCTGCCCTCGAAACGGGTGCCGTCGGGCTTTTCGAAAACGCCGATTCCGTCTCTTTTTCCGTTTTTGAATTCACCGCAGTAATATGCGCCGTCGATTCTTGTAAACACTCCGGAGCCGTGAAATTCGCCGTTTGAAAATTCGCCTTCGTACTCGTCGCCGTCGGAATTTATGTATTTTCCCGTTCCGTTTCTCTCTCCGTGCGCAAACTGCCCCGTATAATAACTTCCGTCGCAGAACGTATATGTTCCGAAGCCGTGTCTGAATCCGTCCTTGAATTCACCGTCGTAAACGTCGCCGTTTTCCGAAACGCTTATGCCTTTTCCGTTTCTTTTGCCGTTTTTAAATTCGCCCGTATAGCTTGATGAATCGGCATAAGTATATTCGCCGAATCCGTCGAATTCGTTATCCTTAAAATTGCCTTTATATTTATTTCCGTCGCTCGACGTCCATTCGCCTTTTCCGTCGTATTTGCCCGACTTAAAATCGCCTTTATAAACGGAAGAATCCGAATAATAATATTCGCCTTCTCCGTCCGGAACTCCGTTTTTTGTTTCGCCCTTATACATTCCGTCTTTATAACGGATAAATCCCGCCTCTTCGGTCTTAACCTGTTTTTCTTCGCGGTTATTTTCGGTTTCGGGCTGAATTTCGGAAACCTCGGTTTCTGCTTTCGGTTCCTCGGGAGCTTTGATTTTTTCTTCGTCACCGTTTTCTTCGCCGCCGGATGCGTTCATCTGCGGTTTTGCGTCGGCAAGACTTTTTATTGCGAACAGTTTTTTATAGAATAATTCTCTGTCTGCATACGCGTATAAGTTGACTGCCGTTCTGCACTGCGCGAGAGCGGTCAGTTTAAACGGAACCGATACTTTTTCCGCATAGACGGGAATGATCGGCAGGTACAGTTCCTTTGATTTATCAAGCTCGGATTTAAGTGCCTCGGAGCTTATATTATCCTTTGATATGACCGCAAGCATACACAGCGATTCCTCGGCGGCGGAAATATCGCTTGTATTTCGGCAGTCTCTGCCCTTGACATGATAACCGCGTTTTTTCAGCTCGGATATCAGTTCTCCTACAAAGTCCGAATATTTTGAAGTGTACACAACGTATACGTATTTTTTATTATCAGCGTCTGTCATAAAATAACCTCCGTTTTGTTAATGATAGCATATCGAATCAAAAAGTGCAATTAAAAAGAAAAATTATAGAAAATGCAGACGCGGACAAAGCGTACAGGACGATTGAGAGCATTTCCGGCACAATTTCATATAAAAGAATACTAACCGCAGGTAAGAAAGAATAGTAGATTTTATGTCAGTGCAGCTCTCGGAGAATAGAATTGGAATTATGCGAACGGGGAATTATTTTTTTATACGTAAATTATACATAAAAATATAAAAATCGGTTGCATTAATAAATGTTTCTGTTATAATGTAATCGACCGAAATTTTCGGCGTAAAACAAAAAATCAGGGAGGATTTCGGATTATATTTCCGAAATACAGAAAAATGAGTAAACTTGAAGAAAATTATACCGGCATTTATTCTTTGATGCTGACTCCGTATAAGGAGGATTTAAGCGTAGATTACGACGCGTACGAGGAGTATGCCGACTGGCAGGTTTCGCAGGGGGTAGGTCATCTTTTCGCAGTTTGCGGAAGCTCTGAAATGGCTGCGCTCACTCTCGACGAGAGAGTTAAGCTTGCCTCTCTTACCGTAAAGCATAAGGGCGATACGACCGTTGTGGCTACAGCTAATATGGAGCCTTCGTGGTTTGCACAGGTTGAAGAGGTCAAGAGAATGGAGCAGACCGGTGTTGACGGAATAGTATTTACTACGAAGGGTTACGGTAACGACGAGGACAGACTTGTTTCTTATATAGGCGAGCTTAAACAGAATACTTCACTGCCTGTATTTATGTATGAATTCCCCGGATTCCCGAACTGCCATATAAGCGGAGAGTGCTACGGCAGACTCGTTAAGGAGTGCGGTATTTACGGTATTAAGGATACTACCTGCACCGTAGACGGTATTAAATCCAAGATAGACAATAAGGGCGATTCCTGCGTTATTCAGGCTAATATGCCTTATCTTTTTGAGGCGTTCAAAATGGGCGCGAGAGGCGTTATGGCGACCCCGACTTCGTGCGGAGGCGCATTCTTCCAAAGATTTTACGACGCTTTCGTCAGCGGTGATATTGCTCTTGCCGAGAAGCGTTACAATGAAATTATTCTTCTTGACTGCGCTATCGACAGCGGATTCAACTGCTCGGCAAAATATCTTGTTCAGCTTCAGGGCATTGAGAGTATGAAGCCGAGAAACAGAGGCGGGCAGAAGCTCTCCGGCGCGAGAACGGAAAGTCTTAAATCGTTCCATAACTGGTGCGTTGCCGAAGGACTTATGAAGTAAAAAGTCAAGAGCGATTGACAATTATTTTATTCTATGATATAATTTAATAAACATATACGAACGGGGAGGGTAACGTTAGATGAAGCATATTAATACTATCGAGACTCGCAATCTTTGCGACAGCGCAAAGAACGGCGGCTGCGGTGAGTGTCAGACTTCCTGCCAGTCGGCATGCAAGACAAGCTGCGGTATCGCTAACCAGGCTTGCGAGAATAAGGAAAGCAAATAAAAATTTGAGGCTGTCACATGATGCGACAGCCCATTTTTTTGAGAGGATCAATACTTTATGATACATCAATATAAATTCGGCGGTTACAATATAGTTCTTGATATCTGTTCGGGAAGCGTACACGCCGTTGACGATATAGCTTACGATATTATAGCTGATTATCAAAGTACGGACAGACAGACTCTTATTGAGAAAACCGCTTCGAAATACCCGGCTGAACCGTTATCCGATATAGAGGAATGTTACGATCAGATAACCGAACTCAAAAACGCGGGCAAGCTTTTTTGCGAGGATACGTTCAAGCCCATGGCGGGCGCGCTGAAAGCGAAAACTTCGGGAGTTATCAAAGCTTTATGTCTGCATATCGCGCATACGTGCAACCTAAACTGCTCGTACTGTTTTGCAAGTCAGGGCAAGTATCACGGCGAGAGAGCGTTGATGAGTTATGAGGTCGGAAAACGCGCGCTCGATTTCCTTGTAGAAAATTCGGGTTCGAGACGCAATCTCGAGGTCGATTTTTTCGGCGGGGAGCCTTTGATGAATTTCGACGTCGTTAAAAAGCTCGTAGAGTATGCAAGAAGCATTGAAGAGGAAAAGAATAAGCATTTCCGTTTCACTCTTACCACTAACGGCGTTCTTGTTGACGACGACGTTATTGAATTTGCAAATAAAGAGATGAGCAACGTCGTTTTAAGCCTCGACGGCAGAAAAGAAGTTCACGACCGTTACCGCGTCGATTATGCGGGAAACGGAAGCTGGGAGAAAATTGTTCCGAAGTTTCAAAAATTCGTAAAGGAACGCGGGGATAAGGATTATTATATGCGCGGTACGTTTACGCACGCCAACCCCGATTTCCTTGAGGATATAAAGACGATGCTCGATTTGGGCTTTACACAGCTCAGTATGGAACCTGTCGTCGCAGCAGCGGATGATCCCTCCGCGCTTACCGAGGACGATAAACCCATTGTCGAAAGGCAGTATGAGGAGCTTGCAAAGCTTATGCTTAAACGCGATAAAGAGGGCAGACCGTTTACGTTCTATCACTATATGATAGATTTAAAGGGCGGTCCGTGTATCTATAAAAGAATATCAGGCTGCGGTTCGGGTACGGAATACATGGCAGTTACTCCGTGGGGTGATTTATACCCGTGCCACCAGTTTGTAGGCGACGAAAAATTTAAACTCGGTGATATTTATAACGGAGTTACGAATAAATCGATACAAAACGTGTTTGCCTCCTGCAACGTTTACGCGCGTCCGGACTGCGCGGACTGCTGGGCTAAGCTTTACTGTTCGGGCGGATGCGCCGCAAACGCATACCACGCGACGGGAAGCGTTACGGGCGTATATAAATACGGATGCGACTTGTTCAGAAAGCGTATGGAATGTGCGATTGCCGTTGCTGTCGCAAGAGAAACAGGGGAGTAAAATGAACGCTCCGATCGTTGAATTTGTAAAACGTTACTATGAAGATAATAATGTAAGATTTCATATGCCGGGACATAAGGGAGTATCCGTTCTCGGTTTTGAAAAATACGATATAACGGAGATTGACGGCGCGGACGAGCTTTTTGCTCCCGACGGAATAATAGCGGAAAGTCAAAAGAACGCGTCCGAAGTTTTCGGATGTCCGACGTTTTACTCCGCCGGAGGTTCGACGCTGTGCATACAGGCGATGGTTTATCTTATCGCACTGTATGCGCGCTCAAATTCCCGACAGCCGTTGATTTTTGCGGCGAGAAACGCTCACCGCTCGTTTGTGAACGCCGCCGCTCTTACGTCGACGGATATTAAGTGGCTTTATCCGAGAAATAAATCGTCATATTATTCATGTGTGCTGACGGCTTCCGAAATAGAAAACGCGATAATCGAAAGCGAAAAAAAGCCCGACGCGGTATATATTACGAGTCCCGATTACCTCGGAAATATTGCCGATATGCGTTCGATATCCGCTGTTTGCAGAAAGCACGGCGTGCTTTTGCTCGTAGATAACGCTCACGGTGCGTATCTTAAATTTTTGCCGGAAAGTCTGCTGCCGACCGATCTCGGAGCGGATATGTGCTGTGACTCCGCCCATAAAACTCTGCCGGTTATCACGGGAGGGGCGTATCTTCATTTCTCAAAAAAAGCGTCGCCGTTTTTTCTTGAAAATGCCGTAAAGGCTCTTTCGCTTTTTGCTTCGAGCAGTCCGTCTTATCTTATACTTCAATCGCTTGATATGTTCAACACTGTCGCTTCGTTTTTTGAAAATGAAGTCGGGACGTTTATTCCTGCGGTTTATAAATTAAAAAAAGAGTGCGTTGCTTACGGATATTGCGTCATATCGTCGGAGCCGTTAAAGCTTACGTTACAGCCGGGTTCGATAGGCTATGACGGCATTGAATTTGCACGTCTTGCTTATGAAGAGGGTATTGTTCCCGAATTTTATGACAGGGACAACGTTGTGTTTATGCTGTCGCCTTACAACGGCGTAAATTCCGTTTTAAAAGCCGAGCGGTTCTTTTTGTCGGTCGAAAAAAAAGAAAGTGCATTTTCAAATCCTCCCGAAACTCCGCACCCGACCGTTAAGATGAAGCCGTGCGAAGTCATTTACTCCGACTGCGAAACTCTGCCCGTCGACGAATGTATCGGGCGTGTATGCGCTTATTCCGTTATAAGCTGTCCGCCTGCCGTTCCGATAGTCGTGTGCGGTGAAAAAATAGGACATAAAACAGCAGACTGTCTTAAATATTACGGAATAAAAGAATGCTGCGTCGTAAAAGAGAAAAAATAAACATAAAGCTGTTAAAAGCCGTCCGGAGCTTGATCTCCGAACGGCTTTTATAAATTTTTTGTTTGTGTTAAGCGCCGTATGCGCTGATTTCGGAGAGTACGGGATTGCTTCTTGACTGACGGAATACAATAACAAGCTCGTCTGTTTTTACGGGAACGTTAAATCTGACGATTTTCTGCGAACCGATAACCGTGCAGTCTGCAACTCTCTTATATCCGTTTCCGAATTTTGTGTAAACATCAAAATCTTCAACGCGCTGACTGAAGGATATGTTTTCTTTGAGTACAAGTGAGGATACTTTTGTTTTTGAACCGAAATTAAGCTTTAATGCATATTCATCGTCGGCAAGCTTCATTGTGTCGGATAACTGAGTATCTCTGTATTCTCCTGAGGTTGAAAGAGCTGAGACGGTAAAGTCAAGCTTGTTTTCAAATTCCTTTGTAACGAATTTTGTAAATAATTCGAGTGTTTTTACTTCATTGTCGGGTATGCGTCCCGTAGTGTCGGGAGCCGCGTTGAGAAGAAGTGAAGCATTGCCTCCGACCGTATTGAAATATATATTTGCAAGCTCTTTAGCTCTGATTAAGGGGGAGAAGGGCTTGTTGGGGTAGAACCAGCCCCCGCCTATAGAAACATCGGCTTCTGCGGGACTCCACTTGAGATCGCGGTATTTTGATACGACCTCACGGCTTCCCATATCCTTGGTGTACTCAGTGACGTTGGGAAGCTTACCCTCTCTCTGCTGTGAGCCGTCGATAACAGTGTCAACGCTGACATTGCTTGCGGGAATTACGCTCCACTCGCTCTCTCTGACTTCACCGCCCTCGTTGCCTATCCATCGAACATCGGGTCCGCAGTTCGAAATTACCGCACCGGGCTGGAGCTCGTGTATTACGTCGTAGTATCTCTGCCAGTCGTATTCCTGTTTTTTACCGTTGGGTCCCTCTCCGCACGCTCCGTCGAACCAGAAACAGAATATGTCTCCGTAGTTTGTGCAGAGCTCCTTAAGCTGTTCGACATAAAAATCATTATATGCGTCGGAGCCGTATGTCGCCTCATGTCTGTCCCAAGGAGAAAGATAAATGCCCAGGAGAAGTCCGTATTTTTTACAGCTTTCTGAAAGCTCGGCTACGATATCCTTGCCGTACGGGCTGTTCATAACGTTATAATCCGTTGTTTTTGTGTCCCAAAGACAGAATCCGCAGTGGTGCTTTGCCGTAATAATAACGCCTTTTGAACCGGTTTTGCTTAAAACCTCGCACCACTGATCGGTGTCAAGGTTCGTCGGGTTGAATACCGAAACATCCTCGGTTCCGTTACCCCATTCGTCACCGGTAAATGTATTAGTGCTGAAATGAATGAAATTATAATAACCGAGTTCGTTGAATTTCAGCTGGTTTTCGTTCGGTACGACGGATATAAGTCTTTCGACTTCTTCACCGCTGTTTGCATAGCCGTTATTGTCTATGCACCATCCTTTTTTTAAATCCTTTACATAGACATTACCGAGTGACGGAAAAATGTTTGTCAGTAAAAGCATTATCGACAGTATAAAACTCAATAAATTCTGCATATTATTCTCCTTTGATTTAAATTTCTTTTTTATTATACAATATACTTATATGAAAGTGCAATACAAAAAAAAGAAATATCACAAATGTCTTGAAATAAGCTGCGCCATAATGTAGAATGTATTTTAACAAAAACTCGGAGGGTTTATATATGAAAAAGATAGGCGTTGCCGTAGTCGGTTACGGCGGTATGGGCGGTTATCATGCCGATAAGATAAGCAAAATGGAGAAGTTCGAGCTTCTCGGCGTTTTTGATATAAATGACGCAAGACGCAAGGTCGCCGACGAAAAGGGATTTTATTTCTATAATTCGTTCGAGGATGTTCTTAACGACGAACGAGTTGAACTGATTGTCTGCGCGGCGTTTAACGACTGTCATAAGGATATTGCAATTAAAGCCATGCGAGCGGGCAAGAATATTATTTCCGAAAAGCCCGTAACACTGTGCAGTGAAGATCTCGAGGAAATGATCGCAGTATCAAACGAGACCGGCATGCTTTTCACCGTTCATCAGAACAGACGCTGGGACAACGATTACAGAACGATAAAAAATATTTATGATAAAGGCGAATTGGGCAAGGTTCACGCGATTGATTCCAAGGTTTACGGTTCGCGCGGTATTCCCGGAGACTGGCGCAGAGAGAAACAGCACGGCGGCGGAATGGTTCTCGACTGGGGTGTTCATCTGCTCGATCAGATTCTCATGCTCAATGAGAATAAAAAAATGATAAGCGTGTACGCGACTGTAACGAACGTTACGAACGACGAGGTTGACGACGGATTCAGAGCCGTTATTAAATTCGAGGACGGTCCCGAGTGTCTTGTCGAGGTATTTACGAATAATTTTATCGAGGCTCCGAGATGGTATATGGCGGGCGAGAACGGCACCGCGATTATCGAGGACTGGGATCTCAACGGCAAGATTGTTATGATTAAAGACTGGGATAAGATAGACGCAGTTCCCGTTCAGGCGGGAGCGGGTATTACAAAAACCATGGCTCCGAGAACGGACGAGACAATTAAGGAATTCCCGCTTGAAAAGATTTACGTCGACTGGACGGATTATTATACGAATATTTACGACGTAATAAGAAACGGTGCAAAGCCTTTAATTACGCACGACCAGCAGCGCAGACTTATGAAATTAATGGAAGCCATATTTGAGTCGGCTGAAAAGAACGAAGTTATTTACTTCTAAAATTTGAATATAAAAAAGGCGGTTACCGATTTTTTACGGAAACCGCTGTTTTTTTGTTGTTTGATTTGTTATTTGATTCTTGATTCTGCCGAGGTGAGCGTGTTTTTAAGAAGCATCGTTATTGTCATGGGACCGACTCCTCCGGGGACGGGCGTTATCCATGAAGCTTTTTTCGATACGTTTTCGAAATCAACGTCTCCGCACAGCCTGCCCTGTGCGTTTCTGTTCATTCCAACGTCAATAATAACCGCTCCGTCGGAGACCATATCTTCGGTTAAGAAATTTTCTTTTCCGACTGCTGCGACGATTATGTCGGCTTTTTTTGTAATGTCCGCAATATTTCTTGTTTTTGAATGGCATATTGTAACGGTTGCGTTGCTTTGAAGCAGGAGCATAGCCATGGGCTTGCCGACAATATTGCTTCTGCCGATTACAACGCAGTTTTTGCCGGAAACGTCGATGTCGCAGTATTTGAGCATCTCCATTATTCCCGCGGGGGTGCAGGGGAGAAACTTCTGATTGCCGATAAACAGACGTCCGCAGTTTACGGGGTGAAACGCGTCTACGTCCTTGTCTGGAGAAATTGCGTTAAGTACAGCATTTTCGTCAATCGAGCCGGGGAGGGGGAGCTGACAGAGTATGCCGTCGACGTTGTTATCATTATTGAGTTTATCAATAAGTTCAAGCAGTTCTTTTGTCGTTGTCTCTTCTTTTAACGCATACTCGTATGAGTTGAAACCGACCTGTTCGCACGCCTTTTTCTTATTGTTAACATAGACTCTTGAAGCCGGATTGTTTCCTACAATTATAACCGCAAGTCCGGGGGTTACACCCTTTTTCTTTAATTCGTCCGTTTCATTTTTGATTTTTTCACGAACGCTTGAAGCGATTTCTTTTCCGTCAATCAGTCTGTACATTGCCGTCATCTCCTTTGCTTTCTGTGTTTGTGGATTCTTCTTTGCTTTCGGAGCCCGAACCGCCTTTGCCGAACGGAACTGCCGTGATAATTCCGTCTCCCATGTCGCCTAATTCGATAGGCTGCGGATTCTTTGTATACTTTACGAGTTTTACAATGAGCAGAACGGAGCATACCGCAACGAGAATCAGAGACAACAGCTGTGAGGCTCTGAGATTTTCGACAATATAAAGACTGTCGGTACGCAGACCTTCAATAATCGTTCTGCCTATGCCGTACCAGATTCCGTAGCATAAAAACAGCTGACCCGAGAATTTACGCGCTTTTTTGAGGATTATGTAAAGAATTATAAATCCGACGATACACCATATCGATTCGTATAAAAATGTCGGATGTACGGGCTTGTACGGGTCGACTCCTGGGAGAGAGCTTTGATTTCTTATAATATACGAGCAGACTTTTTCGCTGTACATTCCCCACGGCAGGTCGGTATTCGTACCGAAAGCCTCTTGGTTTGCGAAGTTGCCCCATCTGCCGATTCCCTGACCTATCAGCAAACTCATTCCCGCAAGGTCGAGCAGATTATAAAAGTTAAGCTTTATAATTTTGCATGTGATGAAAGCCGCCAGCAGTCCGCCGATTATACCGCCGTATATCGCAAGACCGCCCTCCCATATCTTGAACACGTCTGCAAAATTATTCTTGTAGTTGTCCCATGAGAAAATTACATAGTAAGCCCTCGCGCCGATTATACCGCCGAGCATGCCGTAGATGAGCACGTCTACCATTTTTTCAAGGCTCATTTTCCATGTGTACGCGATTCTGCCGCCGAAGAGAACGGCGAGCAGAAGACCGAATGCGATAATTACGCCGTACCACTTGATGCTGAACATATGTCCGAACATGCTGAATTCGCAGAATACGGACGAAACATTAAACGCTTTGTCAAGCGCGGTAAACGTGACCTCCGTTGTATTTTGAAAAAATTTCATGTTGATTCTCCTTTTAAGAAAAACCGTTGATAAAAAAGAGGGTTAAAATTAAGAATGAAAAGGGGACTGTCTCATTCAGATGCAGAAAACGTTTTCTTTGCCCCGAAGCTGTGCATAGGAACCGCGAGCGGGTAAAAAAATGCTTAAAAGAACAAAAAATTGATATTCAAAAAACAGAAACATATTTTTTGTTCTTCGGGCTGCACCGAATGAGGCAGTTCCTGTAAATTATCCCTCGTAGTCGTCCTCGTTCTCCCAGTTGTGCCAGATAGCCTGAATGTCGTCGTTATCCTCAAACATTTCAATCATCTTGCCCATATTCTTAATCGAATCGGGATCGTCGAGACGGGTATATGTAGTCGGGATGTATGCTGCCTCTGCGGAAACGGAAGTGTAGCCCGCCGCCGAAAGTGCGTCGTCTACCGTTCCTACGTCGTGTACGCCTGTTCTGATTTCGTAAACATCGTCGTCATCGGAGATAAAGTCCTCCGCGCCCGCTTCGAGAGCCGCTTCCATAAGAGCGTCCTCGTCAACATCCTCTTTTTCAATGAGAATCTGACCCTTATGCTCAAACATGAACATAACGCATCCGCTGGTACCCATGTTTCCGCCGTATTTATCGAAATAATGACGAACGTCGCCTGCTGTACGGTTGCGGTTGTCGGTAAGAGCCTCAACTACGACTGCGATACCGTTGGGACCGTAGCCCTCGTACACAATCTCCTCAAAATTGTCAGCGTTTGCGTCGCCTGCGGCTTTTTTGATTATTCTGTCAATGTTGTCGTTGGGAACGTTGGCTGCCTTTGCTTTTGCAATAACGTCCTTGAGTTTTGAGTTGCCCGCAGGGTCCGGACCGCCCTGCTTAACGGCTACGGCAATCTCTCTGCCTATTTTAGTAAACACCTTAGCTCTGGCGTTATCGGTTTTTTCTTTCTTCCTCTTAATGGTACTCCATTTGGAATGTCCTGACATTAATATCATCCTTTATAATAGAATTACCTATATATTTTATCACTTTTTTATTTTTACGTCAACAGATTAATTATGTCACATTCGGCAATTCGCCTTGATTTTTTTATTTACACAATGTATAATATAGACAGTAATTTAAGCGGGAGGCATTTTAATGGCTCATAAAAACAAGAAATCGAAGCTTCTTCCCTCCGTTATAAAAACAGCGGTTATCGCCGGCGGAGCATATCTGCTTGTCGGAGAGGTCGTATATGAGGGAGTTTTAAATAAAAAATTTATAAACGCGAGAAAAAACAAATTCCGCGGCATCGAACCCGAGCTTTCGAAATATTATGATAATCCCGACGAGATGAACGGCGCCGACGCATGGTTTGTTGCAGAGAACCCGGATTTAACAACCCTTGTAAAATCCGACGGCGAGACGATATATTCCAACATAATTCCCGCAAAGGAACCGAGCGATGTATGGGCGGTTGTTGTTCACGGTTATTCAAGCTGTCCCAGAGGCATGGCTGTACAGGCTAAGGAATTTCACGATATGGGGTATAATGTTCTTCTGCCCGTTCTTCGCGGACATTATATCGATGAACACGAATACTGCTCAATGGGTTATTACGACAAGGACTATATCATTGCTTGGATTGATTACATCCGCTCTGTAAACGAGAATGCCCGGATTCTCCTCCTCGGCGTTTCAATGGGAAGCGCTACCGTTATGATGACAACGGGGGAGGAACTTCCCGATAACGTCAAGTGTGTGATAGCCGACTGCGGTTACACGAGCTGCTGGGACGAATATAAAGAACAAATAGGTGTAATGTTTCATCTCCCCGTTTTTCCGTTCCTTTACGCTATGAATACGGTGTCAAAATTAAGGGGTAATTTCGATTTAAAGAAATGCTCTCCCGTCAGAGCCGTTGCAAAAAGCAAAACGCCTACGCTGTTTATTCACGGTGAAAAGGACGCTTTTGTTCCGTACCGAATGATGGATGAGGTTTATAACGCATGCTCGGCTGAAAAAGAGAAGCTGTCCGTGCCTGACGCAATGCATGCGGAAAGTGTGGATGTTCACCCCGAAATGTATTGGGATAAGGTCAAGTCGTTTATAGGCAGATACATTTAATATTCAGAATAAAACAACACCCCGCTCCGAAATCGGAACAGGGCGTTGTTTTTTTTTTTGTTGAATTACTGCTGTGTGAACAGGTTTACAAGGGATGAAACCTTTGTAAAGGAATCAATGCTTACGGGGTCGGGAATTATATCAAGGAACGAATCGACATAAAATACGAGCTGTCTTGTGCTGTTTTTATCGTAGAATTCAAGCGCGATAATATTTTTGCCCGAAGAGTAAACGTACATGTTGCCGTATTCGGACGCGTATTTCGACTGAACGCATGGCTGTGAATCAAAGGTCGATTCTTTCTCCGAATAATTGTCCATGTTGAGATATGATGTGATGTCCGCTGTGTTGTTGACAGTTGACATAATATCGTCGAGATTATAATCAGGCATATTCTGCGTGACAATGCCCAAAGAGTTCAGCTGTGCCGTCATATCGTCTACCGCCTGCTGATTGACAAGAAGAATTTTATTAAGTCTCGTGTTTGCAAGATACGGTTCGCCGTCGTACATAATTACAGCCATGTTGTATCCGTTTACGCTTGTGTTCATCCTGAAATTGTCGCCGTCGACTATCATCTGAACGTTTGACTCGTTGCCGTCCGCCGAACGCATTTTACCCGAAATGTAGAACTTTTTTGACATTAGAATATCTATGACATCCTGCGCGAGATATCCGGACTTTTCAGTCGTTGTTTCGGGGGCTTTTGTTGTCTCAGCTTTCATCGTCGGAGCTGCCGCCGCTGTTGAAGTTACCGCTGCGGGTTTATTTTCGAAAGTGCTTTGTTCATCCGTAGTTTTTGACTTCGAGCATCCGGTGAAGCACACAGCTGTGAGCGAAACCGCCGAAGCAAGCAGAATTGATATTATTCTTTTCATTTTGTTTCCTCCTGTCGTGTGTTAAACAGTTAAATAATAAAGTTTTTTTATTAACGCATTATTAAATTAAGTTATAATTTTACATACCGTTCCGCCTTTTTTATCGGTTTCGAAGTATATGACGCTTCCCGAATACTTGTCGAATCCGACGGACGATACGGAATCGGAAATTTGCTTTGTTTTTCCCGATTTTAAAATTTCAAAAAGACAGTTTTGTTTATCCGGCATGGTAAATAAAATCTTGCCGTTTGATGTAATGGCGTTGAACTTTACATTATTCTCTGTACAAAAGGATTTTTTGTTTTTTGCAAACTCTTTTGCCCCGGATGAATTTGTAAAGGTGTAAAACTTTCCGTCATTTGAAATATTAAAGTCCGATACTTCGTTTTTAACGCATACAGGCTCCTTTTTGTTTTTTATCATGTAAAGAGATTCTGATGAATCTGTAAAGTAGACATACTTTAAATCGGATGATACCGAAACGTTTGTCACATTTTCGAAAATATCGGTTCTTGCGCAGTTAGAATCGATATATGACAGTGTTTTCTTCTCTGCGAGATAATAGTACATGTCGGTAAAATCGTCGGTCGGATATATTTTTATTCCGTGTTTTTCATTTGTAACGATCGGGATATTGTCGTCGGAAAAAACGGGGTATGCGCCGGTAAACGGGTAGATGATTTTTCTTACAGAGCCCGAAAAACAGATGTATGTTCCGCTGTCGGAGTTGAAGATTATCTGCGTACAGTCGGAATTGAACAATATATTCGAGTCCGTTATTTCACTGATTTTATTCTTCTCCTTTCCGTCAGGCGAGACGGAGTAGAGCGTTTTAAATTCCGTGTCGCACGCGTATATGTTTTCGGCGTTATTTTCGACTCCTACGGGGACGAGTCCCGTTCCTATTTCGCTGACGGAGCCTTTTTTACAGCAGTATAAATTATATGAGAGTCCCGATTCGTCATAAGAAGAGAATATGACGGTTTTTCCGTCGGGGGAGACGCAGTATTCGTCGGCTGTCTCGGATACGAGAGAGTCCTGACCGGAGATCGAGTTAAGTTTAAGCGATCCCTCTCTGTCTGTATAGCATACGGCGTTTCCCGACGATGAGAGCGTGAAAGAGGATGAAATGTTATTTGTAATTCTGATTAATCTCTTATTTCTAACTGCATAGAGCGTATAATACGACGAGCTTTCGTTTTTTGAATATGTAAGAAATACCGTTGTTTTTCCGTCCGCGGAACGTACGGGTTCGCCCGATAATTCTCCGTCCGCCTGTTCCGACAGTATTTTTTCACCGACCGCAATCAACGTTTTTTTGTTTGCCTCGTCCGTAAATACCGCCGTGTTTTTTGTATATGAACCGGTGACGAATCCTTTTACCGCAATCAGAAATACGATAAGTACAGCCGCCGCTGCGAGAGCGACGGTTCTATTTTTCAATAATTTTTGAATTTTCGGCAGAACCGAAATTTTTCTGTCTGAATTGTTTTTGATGATTTTTATATCTTCATTTTTTGTCTTTTTCAAGTCTTTTCACTCCGAAACATCTGTTATAAGTTATTATACAGTCATTTGTATGCCGGTGTCAACCGACTTATTCTTTGCATTGGTTTGTCTTAAATGTGAAATTTTATTTAAACTATTTACAAATACTTTTTTTTATATTAATATATATGTGTATAAAACTCTTGAGATACGGAGGAATTTTTATGAAAATCACTAAAAAAGCATTAGCGATACTTTTATCGATACTGATGCTTACGGCCGTAATGCCGATAGCGGTATCGGCGGCGGGTGCTGTCGAGTACAGTGCCGACGGCGTGACTTACCAAAACGCGCCGACTCTTGCCGACGCTTTCGCTTCGGTTTCCGACGGCGGATTTGTTAAGCTTAACGATAATATCACTGTTGACAGAACTGTTACGGTTGATAAAAACGTTACTCTTTTCGGAAACGGCTTCACCGTAATGAGAGCGGACAGCTTCACCGGTGCGGTATTTGTATCCGATTATTCGGGCTCTACCCCGATAAAGGCGTTCTTTTATAATACCGTTGTCGAAGGAAACAGAAATTCCGTGAACGCAAACTACCCGCTTTTTAACATTAAGAGCGGAGAAATTCATTTTACCGCTGTTTCGCTTATTAATAATAAATCGTCGAATAACGGCGGAGGCGTCAGCATCGGCACGGAAACGGGAAGCAAAAAAGCTTTTCTTACTCTTGATTCCGCCTCGAAAATAATTAATTGCTCGGCTTCCTACGGCGGTGCGGTAATAATTTTGAAAAACGGCGAGGTTGTTTCGAACGGAGCTGTTATTAAAGCCTGTTCGTCCTCTAATGACGGCGGTGCTGTATGTCTTGCAAGACAGGGTGCAAAGATGACTATGAATGCCGGCAGCATTACCGGCTGTTCGGCTCAGGGCTGGGGCGGAGCGATTTCAAATGAAATAGGCACACTCGTTCTCAACGGAGTAACCATTAAGGATAACTTCGTTTATAACGGCGGACTCGGCGGCGGTGTATTCGCAAACCAGTACAAAGCCGACGGAACAAACGATTCTTCTATAACTCTTGCAGGCGCGTGCGTTATTACGGATAACTATTCCGTAGCTTCCGACGGAACGCATAATGCCTCTAACTTATACATTTATACTAAGGACGCGGGCAATGATATCCCTAAGATAACGCTTGCCGATGATTTTGCTCCTGCGGCGAACGTAAGTATTACGGTTGACGATTCTAACGTTAATGCAAACGATTTTCTTACGGGAGATCTTTCAAAGATTCACAATAATCTTGTAAGCGATACGGAAGGCTATTTCTATTCATATAACCCTGAAACCGGAACTGCCGATTATAAACAGGGTACAAAAATTATTCTTAACGCCGCGGGCGGAACGTGCGAGAGCAAGTTCGTATACGCAGACTCCGTATACGGCGATCTTCCTAAACCCTATAAAGTAAATTATGCTTTCGCAGGCTGGTTCACGGCTTCTGTCGGCGGAACACAGATTACCGCGGATACTCCGATAACTTCCGATTCTCCCAGAACTCTTTACGCACATTGGAACATTGCCGAGATTACTTATGTTAAAAACGGCAAAACGTACGGTGCAATGACGCTTGACGAGGCTGTCGAAGAGGCGCAGGACGGAGGAATTATTACCGTTTTCAAAAATACTGCAATATCAAAGACAGTTGTAATTGATAAGAACATAGCGATCAAGAGCGCGAGCGGCGCAAATATCTCCACAATTTCGCGTTCGGTCGGATTCAAGGGCACAATGTTCAGCATAGGCTCACAGGGCGAAAATCCCATCAACGTTAATTTGTCGAATATTATTATCGACGGTGCGTATGTTTATCCCGCAGGCACTGCGGAGGAGGATATGCTTGCCGTTGAAACAGGATCTGTTTTGCAGATCAATAAATCAATAGCCGATATTTCGGGAGTTACGATTAAGAACAGTTACGCGGCTCGTTATTGCAGCGCGATCGTCGTTAATTCTGCTTCTGCCGATGTAACCATGGATTCGTCTATAATCGAATCCTGTACATCTCCTTTAGGCGGAGCAGTAAACGTAGTTTCCGGTAAATTCACGTTAAGCAATTCCGAAATTAAATCCTGCTACGCTTCGCAGTCGGGCGGTGCATTATATATCGACGGCGCGTCGGCTGAATGTACGCTGATTAACGATAAAATAACCGGATGCTCGGCAAAAGCCTACGGCGGTGCTGTTTGTCTTAATGAAGGTACACTCACTGTAAATTCCGCTTCAATTACTTCAAACAATGTTGCCTCAAACGGTAAAGGCGGTGCTGTTGCCGTTTACCCCGCGGCGACGTTCAACATTAAAGGTCTTGTAAACATCAGCGGAAACTACTGCGGTAAAATCGGAGATGATTCTTCGTTTGAACAGAATGTTTACTTTATCGGAGAGTCAAAGGTTAATGTTACGGGTGCGCTTGATATAAAATCCGAAATCGGTATCTCCTCTGACTCGGAATTCTCCGACGGCAAGACGATAAACTGTATCGAAACAGCAAGCGACGTTCCCGCTTCATCCGTTACGGGTATATTCTTTACCGATACCGGTAAGCTTTATGTTTTCCCGCAGGGAAGCAGTTTTGCGGTATGGGAGGCTTATAAGGTAACGCTTGATCCCAATAAGAGCACCTGCGATGTTCCCTATATTATCGTTCAGTCAGACGCTTTCCTCGGTGAGCTTCCCGTTCCCGCGGGCAGAGACGGATTTACATTCGCAGGATGGTTTGATTCGCCGAAATACGGTACCGGCAAGCAGTATACGGAGAACTCGACCGTTAATTCGAATATCACGCTTTATGCCCAGTGGAGCAACGACAATGCGCTTGACAACAATCCTCTCGCTGTTATCGGCCGTTTCTTTACAAGAATCGGCGAGATTATGAAGATAGTATTTAACTTCCTTAAAAACCTCTTCAGCGGCAGAGGCGGTATTGACGATATCATTACCAATAAATAAACCGTAAAAAACAATAACGGGGGAACCGATGATTTTGTCGGTTCCTCTTTTTAATTGTTATATTTATGTTACACGGATTTTAAATTTTTAAATTATCTCGACATCGATTATTTAATATGATAAAATTATTATAAATAATAATTGGAAAGGAAGAATGAGATGAGCAAAATTATTTCAATTTTTATGACGATTATAATGTTTTTGTTCCCGGCTGCGAATATTCCCGAGGTAAATGTTGATAAGACGGAGTTTAACACAGATTATACTTATGTTCTCGTTCACGGATTCGCAGGATGGGGCGATTATAATTGGTATAATAAACTGCTTCCGTACTGGGGCGTCAGAAACGGCGATTTAACAAAATATCTCGGCGCAAGAGGCTTTGACGTTCACGCCGCGACCGTTTCTCCGACTTCGAGCGCATGGGACAGAGCGTGCGAGCTTTACGCACAGCTTACCGGTACCGTAACCGATTACGGTAAGGCGCACAGTGAGGAGTGCAATCACGCAAGATACGGTAAGGATTATTCGGATTCGAGACTTATATCAGACTGGAGCGCGGACAAGAAAGTAAATCTTGTCGGACACTCGTTCGGCGGAGCGACCGTTCGTATGCTTGCATGGCTTATGGCTAACGGAAGCGAGGAGGAAATGAATTCGGGTACGGACGTTTCCGAGCTTTTCAAGGGCGGAAAAGCAGATTGGGTTTACTCCGTTATAACGCTTTCTTCGCCTCACAACGGAACGTCGAGCTATGACGTTCAGCTTACGCTCGAAAACGATCCGAACGCGACCGCGCAGGAAAAGATGATAGCGAAGGTAATGCTCGGGATCTCGGATAAGCTCTCCGACGGCAGAGTCGAATCCGATACTGCAATTTATGAAATGCAGATAGACAACGCCATGGCTTTAAACGAAAAAGTCGGAACTGTAGACAGCGTTTACTACTTCTCGTACGCATGCGACGGAACAATTGTCGGCGAGGACGGAGTACGCCGTTCCGACGACGAGGTTTTGAGCGGTATGTATAAGATATGCTCGGACAGACTCGTCAATTTCACGGGAGTTACACCGAACGGATATGTAATCGATGAAAAGTGGCAGGCAAACGACGGACTTATAAACACTTATTCCGCGCTCGCTCCGATAGGTGCGCCGAGCGTTGAATTCGATAGGGACAATATTAATCCCGGAGTTTGGAACATTATGCCCGTTCAGAGGGGAAGTCATACGACTCTCCAGGGCGGGATGACGGATTATTTCAATTCAAGACTGTTCTTTGTCAATCTGTTTTCAATGATTGATAAAATTTAAAATGAAAAAGGCGGGGGTATTAAATCCTCCGTCCTTTGTCTTATTCCGCATCTATTCCTGCCGAGGCGAGTTCTTCTTTTTTTAAAGTATTGAATGCTCTGAATCCGGCGGGGGAGTTTGTATGCTCCCCGAGCATTTTCTCCATCCAAATCATGTCATACCATGTGCCGAATTTATACCCGCTGAAATTAAATTTTCCGACGAGCGTATATCCCATTTTTTCATGGAATTTAACGCTGTCCAATGTCAGGTGTTCGTCCTCGATTCTCGGGACGCCTATGCATGCGTTGAGATTGAGAATATTCTGCATTTTTGCGGTTTTTTCAATAGCTTCATACATCGCCCGTCCCGCTCCCGAACGGCGTTCTTTTTGTTTTACGTAAATTGAAGTTTCCGCCGAGTGTATGTAAGCGTCTCTTTCCTTAAATTCTCCCAGATATGCGTAGCCGATAATTTCACCGTCCCGCACGGCTTTTAAATACGGATATTTTTTTAATGTATTCATGATTCTGCTTTTAAATTCGGCTATGCCGGGGACGTTGTATTCGAATGTAATCGCCGTGTTCTGAACATACGGAGCATATATTTTTAAAAGCTCGTCCGCGTCGGATTCATTCACGGTTTTTATGATTATATCGCCGTTTTCTTTTTTCATTTTTATGACCTCTTTAACGTCTTTATGTCAATAATATATATCTTTTTATATTTCGGGTCAATAAAAAACGGCAAAAGAAATATTGAATATTGAATTAAATTGATATATATATGAAAGGTTTTTTTATTCAAGCGGATTAAGACCGCATTTTGAAAGAATGGACGAAGTATCGAAATCGGAATTTCTGTCCGACCTTAAAAAGAAAACAGCCGAGGAGTATACGATAATGGCAAACGGCAAGGTTTTACTCAAAATGCCCCGTCTGTTTTTTACGGCGGTAAAAGAATAAAAAATGTCCCGCAGATATTATGCGGGATATTTTTATTGCCTATTTACGCAGTTTAATATATAATGTAATATATAAGCAAAATATATCGTGTCGGAGAATCGGCGAGATGAAAAAGAAAACAAAAATACCTTTTGACATTATAATAATATTCGTTTTGCTCTTTACCGCAGTGCTTTTGCGTTTTATGTACACGTATGTTTTAAGTTCCGTGTATTTAAAAGAGATGTTTTCGGTAATGCGTTCCATAATTTTTATATCCGTATTTATCTTATGGTGTACCGACGTTTCGAGACGAATTATCCATAAACCTACGAGACTTTTTCTGATTTTGATATCCGCACTGTCGGTATTTTGGATTTTTATTCGATCGTTTAAGTATCATATTTCAGGAAACGACGCGGATATTGCAAGGATTTGCTGGTATTTTTACTATCTGCCTATGCTTCTGATTCCGCCGGCGGCATTTATGGCTTCGGGGTGTATAGGCAGACCCGAAACGTATTTGCCCAAGAAAGCGGAATATATTTCGGCTGCGGTCAGCTCCGCACTGTTTCTGCTTGTTCTGACAAACGACATGCATTTCAAAGTTTTTTCGTTCACTTCAAACGTACATACTGATAAAAACTGCGTTTACGGTACCGGATACTGGATAATCGTTTCGTGGATCGCGATTTGCGGTGTGTCGTCTATTGTCAAAATTCTTATAAGATGCCGTGGATATAAAAAGAAAAGGTATAATAATCTGCCATTTATTCCTATCGTTATTCTTGCCGTATATTCGCTCGGCTACTATCTTCGCTTTAAACCGCTCATATTCTTATTTCCCGATTATACTCCGGTGTTCTGTCTGTGTGTTATTGCCGTATTCGAAATATGTATAAGAATCGGATTTATACAGTCAAACAGCGAGTACAGTGCGATATTTGCCTCGAGCACAATAGGTGCGAGAATCACGGATGAAAACTTCAATACCGTATACGTTTCGGCGAACGCACCGGACGTAAGCCGTGACGATCTGCGCCGAGCGAGCGTGGGATGCGTTCGTTTTGACGGCGGGATGAGACTGCTTGCTTCTGCGATAGACGGCGGATACGTTATGTGGCAGGATGACGTTTCCGAGCTTGTCGGGGCTATTCATTCTCTCAACGAGGCAAAGGAATCGCTTGCCGATTCGAATTTGATTCTTGAGGAAAATTACAGAACGTTGTTTAAAATTCAGAGTCTTAATCAGCAGAACAAGCTTTACGACGCCATGCAGACGCAGACGCGCTGTGAAATAGAAACCGTAAACGCTCTTTTTGACAAATTTTCGACTGCCGACGAGAATTCGAAACGCGTAATTCTCGGAAAAATAACCGTAGTCGGCGCGTATATAAAACGAAGATGCAATCTCATGCTCATAGGATTTCAGAACGGGAAAACCGACGTAAACGAGCTGAAACTCTGTCTTTCGGAATCGCTGTCGAATTTAAGCGTGTGCAATAAGGAGAATTCAATGTCGTTTGACGCGAGCGGATTTTATGATATAGAAGAGCTTGAATTCATTTACGACGCGTTCGAAAAAACAATCGAAACTGTTTTTGAGAGCATTAACGTTATATTCGTCAGGGTCGTGAGTATACGCGGAGTTCTCGAAGCTGATTTTGAGATAGAAAGCGAAAAAGAAATAAAGGCGATACCTTTTGACGGCTGTACCGTTTTCTGCGAGGACGACGGAATTTACAGAGTTCACGCAAAAAGGGGGGACGGTATATGAACGATTATGTTATACCCTCCCTCGGCGTAAGGACTGTTTTCTGCGCGGTAATGCTTATTATATGCATTATAGAGACCTTTGCGCTGATAAGCATACGAACAGCAAAACGCAGGAAAGCGTACGTGTTTTTCAATGCGCTTCTTCTGACTGCGGATATTATGTTTTTTTCATTAATGAGCGTTTATCAAATAGGATATATTCTGACGAAAAAATTAACGCTTCCCATTGTCATTATTGCGGAAATAATACTTGCGTTTGTTCCGATTTTTGAAATAATATTCAATACCACGCGTTCACGCAGAGTCATAACGGAAAAGTCGGTAAAAAATGCACTTGACAATTTACCTGCGGGAATTTTATTTTTTGATTCCGATTCGTTTGCGGTTCTTACAAACCATACCATGCTGACGCTTCTTAACGAGCTGACGGACGGTGGTGTCCGAATGATGAAACAGCTTGACGACGTGCTTAACGGAAAATCTCCGCCGGCGTCTGCACGTCGGATCGACGCCGACGACAGAACATTTATTTTTTCCGACGGACGGATAAGAACCTTTGAAAAGTCTGTTATCGTCTGCTCCGGAAAGAAATATTCGCAGTTTACGGCAAACGACGTTACCGATATTTATAAAATTAAACAGGAACTTGAATATGATAACGAGCTGTTGAGAAAAGCGTCCGATAATTTACGTATGCTTTCCCAAAACGTAGTTACCGCGACGAGAGAAGAAGAAATACTTAATTTTAAAATGCAGATTCACGACGACCTGGGCAGAAGTATTACGGCGGTCAGAAGATATCTTACGCAGAACGATTCTTCTCAAAACGCGGATGAACTTATTGATATGTGGAGAGAAAGCGTTACTCTTATGAAGAAGGATAACGAGACTCAAACGGACGATGAACTCGGCTTTTTGATTTCATCGGCTGAAAAAATGGGACTCGAAATAATAATCCGAGGTGAAATGCCGAGCGGTTCGGAGAACGCGTATACGGTGATTTCGGCTGTCAGAACCTGTCTGATAAACGCCGTAAGGCATGCCGACGCTTCTAAAATGTATGTCGATATAAAACGCGTTTCGGACGATATAAAAATTAAAATTACAAATAACGGTATTCCGCCCGATGGTGAAATAACCGAGGGCGGAGGATTGTCCGCATTGAGGCGCAGAGCGGAAAAAAATGCGGGGACGATGACTGTCATAAGCCGTCCCGAATTTGCGGTTATAATAAAAATTTCTGCCGCGCAGGAGGATTAGAATGAACAGAGTTTTAATTGTTGAGGATCAGAAGCTTACGCGGGAATATCTTGAAAACTATGTGGATAAGCTTGACGGATTCTGCGTCTGCGGTTCCATTGTCAACGCTTCCATGGCGGAGATATTCTGCGAAACGAACGACGTCGACATGGTCCTTATGGACGTGTGCACTCAGCACGACGAGGACGGCATAGACGCTTGTGCCGGGCTGAAAAAGAATTTTCCGTCCGTTAATGTTATTATTATAACATCGATGGTTGAGTGCGGTTTTATCAAGCGGGCAAAGACCGCGCACGCCGATTCGTTTTGGTATAAAGACGAGGATACTCCCGAGCTTGACGAAGTAATGAAAAGAACCGCCGCAGGGGAGAGCGTTTATCCCGATTCTACGCCTACGGTCAAAATAGGACTTGCAGATTCGAGCGAATTTACGAATTCCGAACTAAAAGTTTTACGTCTGGTCGCCGAGGGCATGAGCTACGACGAAATGGCGCAGAGACTGTCGATAAGCGTAGGAACCGTTAAGTATCATATAACGAATATGCTTCAGAAAACGGGCTTTACCAACAAAACCCGTCTTGCTATTGCCGTTACGAATAAAAAATTAATAATCCCTCGGTCGGGCGGGACTTCGGGATTATAAAGTATAGCAAAAGAGAGCCGAACCCCATAAGCCCAAAACGCACCGTCTCACGCCTTTGGTACTCTGTATGCCT
>OJAW01000244.1_pt1 | contig 42179 bp, 70 predicted proteins | sample 1589151 | NCBI WGS metagenome assembly OJAW01 (sample SAMN03283290) | human gut metagenome | biome: human-associated habitat; material: feces | host: Homo sapiens | place: Peru | collected 2012
GCATTGGCACCGCCACGCCAAGCACAAAACTACAGGTCGAAGGAACAGTGACCGCCACTGCGTTTAAGGGCGACGGCTCAAGTTTGACTGGAGTTTTATCGTCTAATGCCGTCAAAACTTATACGGCAACGAATCCGGCTCTTACGGCATCCTCTGGTGTATGCACTTGGACTGTATCTCATAATCTCAACAAAAAAGTTTCTTATCATGTCACCGAGGTGTCTAGCAAAGAGGACGTGATCCCAACCGTACTGGTCACGGATGATAACACATTAACTATTAAAATTGCATCTGCCGCCAACATTGCAGCTGGCAAGTACCAGATCACAATCTTGGGGGTCAGTGCATAATGGACACATTGGCGACGCTCTTATTTAATTGTATGATAATGGCATAAAAATGATAAGGAGATGGGATTATGAAATATATTGGAACATATAGTAACGATGCAGATATTGCAACAAAGGCAAACGTAGATGCCAAGCAAGACAAAATCAATGTCGATGGCATACTCATGGGTGATGGAACGGGCGCAATTTCCGCAGCAGATAAAATAGAGGTCGAACTTGTTGAATTGACCAAAGCCGATGTGGGTCTGGGCAATGTCGACAATACAAGCGATGCAAATAAGCCGATAAGCAATGCGACACAGACGGCGTTGAACGGCAAGGTGTCCAGTGTTGTGGCAAAAGACGCTTCGATCGTTGTTGACTCATCAACTGCCACTCAACCTAAGATTGGAGCGCAAATCTCCGCCACAGCAAATAATAACCTCAAATTAAATAGTGACGGGTTATATTCTGGCGAAGAGGTTTTGGTTGTACACTTATCTGGTACGGCAGATGCACTCGTTGCAGACAAAACATTTCAGCAAATCAGTCAGGCCATGCAAGCAAATCGTGTGTGCGTTGTGGTCATTGATTCTGCCATTCAGGTCACGGGTGCAAATATATCCCCAAGCACGATTTTGTCGGCTGCCAGTATAGACACAAATAATATAACTAGCGGGTATAGATTCTCCGTCGCGCAACTAGGGCTTTCTGGACAAATTGGACTTTTAACCGCATTTGCCACTTCGAACAATGTATGGCGCGTGTCATATTCCGAAGTGGCGAACCCATTGATCGTGACATTCACTGCGGTTAGTGGCCAAAATTATTATACGGCAAGCGAAACCGCCGAAAATATTAAAGCTGCATACATTTCTGGTCGACCAGTGTTCGCAAAGCATCCAACGGCTACATTCGCACCGTATGCTTCAGTTAATTATGTTGCCAGCGGCGATGTATATGAGATATCGTTTGGGTTTGTTGTTGTGCATGATACCGACAAAACAAGCATTTCTTATGAAGAAATTGCAAACACATACGCAACGCCGACGCAGTGGTATATATCTGAAATAACAGCGTCTGGGCCTCTTGTTGTAACTTTTTCTGGCACTTCCAGTTTTACGTCTAACATTTCAAAAGATAAAATTTACAACGCATGGAGCAATGGGCACACTGTCATTTGCAAATTGCCACAGCACAATTCCGTAATGGGTCGGTTGGTTTTTGCTGAGAAGTCTGGTACTGGTACGAATGATTATAGTATGCAGTTTGAAGCCACAGTTGCGTTCGATAAGACTTTTACTGCTCCAGCAACGACATATATAGTTTCGACAAGTTCTGGTTCGAGTGCATGGAGCACGTCCGTTGCTAGCTCTCCGATTATGCCGACGGGCGGAGGCGGTGTAATGTCTGTAGTGAACAATAGAATAACAGGCGTTTCCGACCCCGTAAACGCCACAGATGCTGTCAATAAACAGTCTTTGCTTTCTCTTATTTACCCAGTTGGTAGTATTTATATGTCTGTCAATTCCACTAACCCACAAACCTTTTTGGGCGGCACATGGGAAAACATTCAGGGGCGTTTCCTGCTTGGCGTTGGTGGTGGATATACTGCTGGGCAGACCGGTGGTGAAGCAACGCATACGCTAACCGTCGATGAAATGCCAAAACACACGCACAACATAAAATTGGGCAATGATACAAGCGCAGCCACGTATCGTGTAGCGCGTTATATCGATGTAAGTTCAGCATGGTGGTCTGGTACTGGCAATGATAAGATGACAGAAGAAGTTGGCGGCAATGCGGCACACAACAATATGCCCCCGTATCTGGCCGTTTATATGTGGAAAAGAACGGAATAAAAGGAGGGCGTAAATATGAATAGTGTACTTGCTGTAAATGGGAAAATCCTAAAATCTGGTTCTGCGATATTTATTGCTCCCAATCTTGCAAGCGGAGAATATAATATTACATCCACAGACAATGATGATGGCACTCAAAACCTTGTTATAACTGACGCTGAAAATAATAATGACTGAGGATGTGGTCTTTTATGCCGTTAGACACAACAAAATCTGTAAAATCTATCACATATAATGGCACCAATATACCATTATATTCCAAGCCTGAGCAAACTAAAACAGTAGACTTATCCATGGCTTCTGGCAATCAGGTGGTATCCCCAGATAGCGGAAAAGTATTAAGTAAAGTAACTGTGAATAAACCTTCTACTCTAATTCCCGATAATATTAAGAAAGATGTTAACATTGGCGGAGTTGTTGGGACGTTAGAAAGTGGTGGCGGCTCAAGTTATTCTAGTGAAACATGGGTAATAAATGATGGCATTTATACATCCGCTATTCTACCAGAAGAAGCCTTAGCGACTGGCGAAGTAACATTTCAAATTAGTTTTACTTCAAATAATCTGACTTTTTCTTCCATTTCTATGCGTGAAGAGCTTGATAATGTGTATGATCTGTATTATGATGAAACCGCAATAGGAAGCGGGCAAGTTGTTGCGCCTAATAATGAATGGTTTATCCATTTTAATAACGAAATGTATAGAAAACTAACTTTCTCTACTGCTCCAACAGGTGACTTGCTCACATGGCTACAAGCTAGCGCTGTAAAACAAGAGGCAAATATTGCTGTTTGGCCAAGCAAAGCCTTGACGATCACTTCTAATGGCACAACCACAGTTACACCGGACGTACCTTATGATGCAATGGGGCAAGTTGATTTAACTGTGAATGTGGCTGGCGTAGATATGTGTTCTTTGACAATAAAATCTAGCGGGCCGGTAATTGGCGCGTCTCGTGTTTGGTATTTCGACGGTGAGAATACTGCTCAAGTTGCCGCATACAAGACCCCGGTCCAAGTTGTAAAAAATAGTATCATTTTTTCTAACGAAATATTTCAGAACACAACAATGCTAACGGATGTTGGAAATGGTGGCGATGGTAGGTACGCATATCAAATAACGGGAGATTGTGTAGCCACGGTTGGTTTCTAATATAAATAAGTAAGGAGTGATATAATGTACATCTACACAACGACAGGCAATAAAGCCACATTAGTATCTCAGCAATCCAATTACGATCAAATCATCACACAGGAAACCTATCCTGCCCGTATTGACCATCCGAATACACACGCCGTGTTGTCGTATAACGAAACAGACGGTATCCATTGGGAATACATTCCTCTAACACCGGCTGAACTTCGCGAAAGAGCATACGAAACAGTAAAATGTATCACCTATGAAAACGAACAGCTTACTGTTGATGAAGCAAATAAGAAGTGGCAAGAGTACCAAGCAGAGGGCAATGATAAGGCGGCAGAGTTAACCACACTGATTGCAGCAGCAAAGGCAAGCATCCGCGCGGAATATCCAGACGAAAATTGAGAAGTAATAATTTAGGAGGTATTTTATGCCAACAATAAGAGCAGCCGATGGCGGCTATTTACTAGATTCAACTCAATTCTCATACACAAAAGACGAACAGCGTAGACCAATACTGCACGTAAATGGCGCTGCTGTGAGCGGCGGAGATTTTATGGCCGATGGATCAGTGGAGATGACAGGCAATCTTCAGATGGGCGCGAATGCCATTATGGGAGTTAAATCGATCAGTAACACCGATAGCGGATTGGCAATCGAATCTGAAACAAGTCTGAACAATCACAAAATCACAGACCTTTTGGATCCAACCGCCGATCAGGATGCGGCAACAAAGAAATATGTTGACGATCACTCGTTGATTGGCGATGATGGGTTGATCGACGCAGACCTAAACATGAATGAGCATGGCATTATAAATGCGCACAGAATTTCCACTGATGGCCCAGCGCCAATTTATATCGGTGCGACTATTGAGGCAAGCGGTACAAACGCGCCAAGACTAACTGGCGCGACTGATGGCTCTGCTGCCTTTGTCAAGGCCGATACACAATCAACTTATGTCCCAGTTTCTGTTGGTGCGCCAACGGCAGCAAATCATGCCACCACAAAAGAATATGCCGACGGCAAAATAAACGCCGTTCAGGCATCGGCCCTGCTCAAATCTGGCGGCACGATGGTCGGCAAGCTTATCCTCCGAGGAGAACCGACCGACACAAACGAAGCGGCAACAAAGGATTATGTGGATACGCTCCTCCCTGATTTCACCGACGCAGACAATGGCAAGGTCCTTGGTGTTGTTAACGGCGTTCTGGCGTGGGTAGATAAGGCATAAAATCCAATAGCCTAGACGACATAAAAATCGTATAGGCTATTTTTTTCATTTTGAAAGGATTATTTGACTGACTGTTTCTTGGATGTCCGCCCAATCATTAACTCGCACAAACATCCCGTCTTGGTTCCTATTCCATGGTTGGTCATATAATAGACGATACTTGCATTTCCCATTTTTTAGATTTTCTGGGTTATCATCAATGATAACATCGCCATCAATGAGAGATTTATCATGGGCGATAAGCACATTATGTGTTGTCAAAACGTTTGGCGGGAATTGATTGACAGTAGACCTGATTTTTAGCCCTAGCGTGTCCGTATATTCGCTTGCGGTCACAAGATACACTTTATGCCTATTGTATCGAGTCCACTCGGAAATTACGCACTTTGCGTCCTCATTGACCTTAACTTCTTCCCAGAATTTTCTTTCGTTAAGCGGCTCCCATGGCTCGTCAAACACCTTTTCTGGCCAACCCCACGATGTGATGTTCTCTTGGCGATATTTAGTGTTGTATATCATATTGAGATAATGTAGCCATACTTCGCTAAAATTGGTCAACGTAGAGTCTATGTCAACGAGAATTGTCATTGGCTTTCAACTCCTCAATTTTTTTGCATAGGGCGAAAACGTCAGAATTGCGCTCAACAAAATTATCATCCACGAATAGAGCATATAGATTGTTGTCTATTTTGCGAATGACATATTTGCAATCATATGTATTCATGTTTATCTCACCACTTGTCTTTTGCCGTTTATCTTCTCGTACCTTATCTCGGCGATTTTCTCGCCACTAAGTATTACGTGTCGGAAATCTGTTCTATTATACAATGGAATGAACAACTCGTCATTAAGAGAGCTTTTGATTACAATATTGGTTCTGGTAAGTTCGTCATAATCAATATTGTATTTTTTCACAATTCGCAATCCATATCCATCTTCCGGTTCAAACGCTAAGCCTGTGTGGATTTTGCCAATAGTTTGTGGATGTATGATTTCTATACCGTTACACGCGGAATATACGTCCATATAAATTGCCCCATTTCTTATATGGGTTATTTCTGGAAGTTTGGCTCGTCTGTTTAGTTGTTTTATTTTTAACCCCATTTTTTTCGAACCCCACTTATACCCCATAGGGCAAATATACCCTATGGGGTATTTTTTTTACTTTTGCTTGCCGCATGGGAACATTTCGGTGCAAAGCCCGTTACGATACACGCAAAGCGGGACAAGTAACTCTTTGAACTCTGGATTTACTTTGACAACTTCATTGCAAATCATTTTGACCAATTCACGCGTTTCCTCGGACGCTTGATTACAAAGCCGCTTATGAGCAATGGTTACAAGTTCTTCGGCATTCATGTACCAACACATAGTCACCGGACTATCCTGTGGGGCTTTACCTCGTTCATATTTGCCTTGTCGGTCATCTCTTTGTGTGGAAACGAATGGTGTTGCATGAACGTGCCGACAGAGGTGGACTGAAAGCCAGTATGGTATGTCGGTCAGTTTAAAGCAGAATTGCAATGTGCGAATGGGAGAATGGTTGGCCTTGAGCAATCGAACTTTCCATTCTTGCGTTGGCGGTTTGTCCGTTTCTTTTGAAATAGTAACAAACGTGCATTTCTTACATAGCATCCAATCATCTTCGGTTGGATGCTTGAGTATCTCTACGGTCAAAACCAACGCTCCATTTCATCCTCATCAAGCGGCTCAATTAGAACGTCGACGAAATGATATCGTGTTCCAAATCCATGGTCGACCTTAACTACTTTGAAATGGTTGGAGCAAATGTCGTTTTCTTCGTCCGTGTCTGTTTCTGGGAAAAATCCAATAAACTCATTTTTTCTTGGGATATTGCCCTTCCAATCCCGATAAATTCTTACGGCGGTTTCTTTGTAATCCTCGAAAAATCTCAATTCTGTAGTCATTGTGCCATCTCCTTTACAGTTCATATTCGCAACACAAGTCGGTTATTTTGTGGCCGCATTGCTCTGGATATATTTCGTATCTGCCGCATCTGGATAATGCTTCATCCAATGCCTCTATGCCACTGTCGCATTCGTCAAGAATATTGCACGCTTTTAACATTACGCTTTCAATGTCGACATCATCTTCCACTTCTATGACGTGATATTTGACCAAAACCTCGCTTATCTCATACTTTTTCATCATCTTCACCACCTTTCAGATTTACATCATCTTTTATCTTTCCCCAAATTTCAAGCAAACAATCGTCACATATATTATACAATATTTCGCTTCCATCAAGTTCAGTAGTAATAGAGATTCCATCAACCCCAACAGTAAATTCTTTGCTGCAACATCTACATTTACATTTCATAATATCACCATCCATTCTTACAACATATCTTTAAGCCAAGTATCCCGCTCCTTATTCTCTTGGATGTTTAGAGCGTGGTTAATAACATTAACATCTCCTATCTCAATGAGTTTTTCTTTTGCTCTGGATAAAGCGACATAAAGCAAGTTTCTGGTTGCCATTGTCGCGTGTTCTTTGCATACAACGGCAATAACAGTTTTTGCCTCCGCGCCTTGAACCCTGTGAATAGATAGGCTGTATCCAAGCAACAAATTTTTTATATCTTCTGGCTTAAAAAGTCCAAACCCACTATCGAACTCCACAATGACCCATGGCGCGTCTTTGCGTATTTGAACCTCGCGGACATACCCTATATCGCCATTCATTACGCTTATAGTGTAATGCTCCCCATCCTCGTCCATCTCTTCGTATTCTCCGCAATCGTTCATAACAACAGCAGACATATGATAGTTGTTTGCTGTGTTTACCACCTTATCGCCGACTTTGAACATGATGTTGTACCCATCCTTGCGATATTTGGCTATCGTGTCTGGATGTGCGTTGTATTTCTTTTGAATGGCCGCGTTAATGGCGTATGTGCCAACATTGGTCTTGTTGTATGGACAAAGTACCATAATATCATTCGCAGAATACCCGCTCACTATCAAATCATCATATGCTGAAATTATCTGCTCGATTACATTTTCTTGCGCGGGGATGAACCGATAGTCTGGATATTCTGATGGTTTGAACTTCTTGCCGTTTCGCGTGTCGGTGGATACCGTAGCTATGCCACCGATGCCATAACGAAAAACTTTTGTCAATTGCGCCGTTGGCACAATTTCGCTTTCTATAATGTCCTGCACGATATTGCCACACGAAATGGATGCAAGCTGTGCATTGTCGCAAATAAATATGATTTTTGTGCTTTTGGGTGCATTATATAGCAATGAGCCAAGCAAATTTACCCCAAGCATTGAAGATTCTTCCAAAATGAGAAAATCGCCAAATGGCATTTGTGATGCGAGAAATTTGTGAACCGTGTATGCCATTCGACCAGTAACTTGTGAAATCCTTTTTGATGCTATGCCAGTGGGAGCCAAAATTGAATATGACAAATTGTTGTATTCTAACATACGCACAAGGGCTTTTGCGGCAGATGTCTTTCCACAATTCCCCGTGATAAAAATATTTCCATTTCTACGCAATATTAGCATATGTGATGGAACAGTAAAGCAATATTTATATCCATCTTTCGTTGGCGTTTGAATGGGCATTGTTTTTTTGTGCGGCATCCGGTTGTCATGACAAATCCCCACCATGTTGCGAGATGTGATGATTACATTATATTCAATACTCTTTCTTGTATACCATTTCCCACAAGTAAAGTATTTTTGTCCGGTTCTATCTCTTGATGAGATTGAGGCTCTATATCCACAAGCTGTGAATGCAAATTGGACAAAATCAGCATTCTCCTTGACATTGGCCGAAAATCTTTTCCGTTCAACTCCGCCACGACTTAAACTAACGGAGCCATCCCAAAAAATGATTTCATCGCAAATGATTTTCAATTGATTTTGGCTGCATTGATACCACATATCGTCAAATACTTTTGCCCTAAGTGGAGCTTGGATATAAAGATCCGTATATCCTTCAGCGGCAGATTGAGATTCTGAATATTCAAGATTAGCTTCGTCAAACAATTTCTTGAGTCGTTCCTTTTTTCTGCCTTTCTTAATGTGAAAACGGCATCTGGTAGAATTTAATTTGCCATAGAACGACCCATCACATATAACGGCACACATGATGCGAATTTGTTCGTCAGTCAAATCGATACCTTTGCCATTATAATTAAACGAAGTGGCAAATTGTCCAGTCCAACCATTATTGTTTTGCTTGTCGATAATGTCTTGGATAGTGCATTCGTGTTGTTTTCCCTTTGTCGACCAATAAATTATATTATGCTCATCACACAAAGTCATATCAACGCCGTATTTTGTTTCCATATGCCACAAAGTTTCACAGGGAATTTTAATATAAGAAATTGGCTCAACAATCACGCCAGACTTTGTGTCTGGCTCATATTCTAATACTGAATCTCCGTCCTGATAGTCAGCGATTCTCTTCCATTTTTTTCCAGTAAAAAACTCCGTATCACAATCTACACATCCAGCGCCGCCCGTCAACATCATAACACTTTGCTCACAAGCAAGCCTTAAAATCTCCGCTTGCTCATCGGTGCATTCAAGCCCATCAATGCTCTTGAACTTCTTCCAGTCCATTGGCGTGAGTTGCGGATGTTTCAATCTACTCAATATGTTGTCAGCGATGATTTTTTCGTTATCATATGTCGCTTGCAATGCACAGTGTTTGCTCGACTGATTGTAATATATTTCCGGGCATTCGTTGACGGTTTCAACGACTTTGCATATTAGCTCTGGCGCAAAGTCATTTACCGCTCTTGCCATTTGGCTTGCGCTTATACGCGTATTCCCATCTAGTTCATTGTTCTTGAGTACATCATATACGGCAAATTCGCAACGCTGTTTGCTGACACGAAACTCCGGTCGCCTTGGCAAAATTACCTTGTCGGCTCGTCTGAACGGATAGTCTAGATGCTTACATAAAACGCGATATGGATTTTCCTTGAACGCCGCGCCAAGCTCTATCTTGTCATGGAATATTTTTGACAACTTTGCGATTTCGTTTAAATCGGTTATACCAAATGTTGCGGCTACTGGCAGTAGGCGTAGTCTATCTCTTTCGGCGCTTAGTTTTTTTACATAACTCCCGAAATAAGACTTGCCGACATATTTTATTTTTTTTGTGTCTATCTCATCTTCGCGGCCGTCCATGATTAACTGTATGAAATTCGGGTATGAACTATGCACGCTTTTAGCCTGACGCGCGGTCATGAATTGCTTTAGAATAGCCATTTCTTGTTCTTCTTTGACAATGATACGTTGCTGTTCGACAACAAATCCCGCAGAGCCAAAAATGTGATAACTTGCCGCGTATTTGCTGTTTTCATCTTTTTCTAGTTCAACGGTCAGTTCATCGCCAAGAACTATGCCCATGAGATTATTGCCAGATATTGAAAACGTTCCGTATGGCGTTAATTCTAGTTCATCGCCATAATCCTTTGTTGGCCTACAGGATATTACACGAAACCCAGATTCCCAATTATAGTAGACTTGTTTACAAGGGATACAGGTTACTTGCATTATATCCACCTCAAAACCGGCTCGCCAGAATACCCCTTTTGAAATATGAACCACGCATAAAGCTGTGTGCCGCCAACATAGTGGTCATTACGCTTTTTAAAGTATTTATCGAACTCTCCGTTCTTTGCACAACACACACGTTCACTATTCACATATACGTATTTTAGTCCACATTTTTTGAATAGTTCTGCACGCTTTGGCGTTTCCAAGAATTGAATTTTAAGAAAAAAGCAAGACAAGCCACCATCGACAAGTATATCGTTTGCCCTTTCGATAAACTCACTGGCCAATTTGAACGGTGGATTTGTGACGATAGAATATGGGAATTTGCTTGTCGGCGGATCATCCCTTAAAAAATCCGCCAATTTTGCCATTTCTGAATATCCATAATCCACAATATCCGATGAATACACATCGTATCCTAAATCGGCTAGCGCATCGGACAAATGTCCAAGCCCACAAGCTGGCTCAAACACTCTATCTTCAAGCCCAATTTTGTTCCATTCTTGGGTCATTTTTGTTATAGCCCAAGGGTCTGTTGCATAAAAGTCGTTGCTCTCACGCTTTGCCTTTGGATTAACACCAAGCATTAGTGCTGCTTTCATTATGCCGCCTCCTTCTAATCTATTTTAACACATACCGCAGAAAACGTCAACTCAAAATTGTGAGGTTATTTGGCAAAAACACAACTTCTCCATTCTCATCTTCTGTGACCTTATCGCTGAATTGCTCAAAATAATACAGTAGATCTTCAATGAAAATATAGTCGTCATCTTCGTATATCGCATCGAGTATCTGCTGTAGTTTTAACTTCTTTATTGTTTTCATAATTGCACACGCTTTCCGCATTCCGGGCAAAATTTATATGGTACCAAGAAATTGTCGCCGCAATACGGGCAAGTATAATCCATCGCACCGTTCTCAACCCAACGATACTTACATCTCGTTTCGTCCCCAGCGCAATCAATTTCATCCATACGTCTTAATGATAAACAGCGCCCATTTCGGTAACATTTACACTCGCTCATAATATCGCCCTTTCTTTGTAAAGTTTGTGAAATTGCTCCTCGGTAAAATCTACTGGCGAAAACTTGTATCCGTCATATCCCTGATTGTTATAAATAAGGCTCACAGAGAAGTATGGTTTCAGTTTCGCTATCAGCTTTTGCATTTTTGCCCTAAAAAACTCAAACTCTGCATCGCCAACAGTATGGTAGTCACTGTCAAACGCAAGAACCACATCGTTCACTTCTAACTCAAGCAACAACTCTATTTGCCTTTTCGTAATGTTTGAACCAAACACCGCAAGAGAATTGCCCACTGAAAACTTAGGGCATTTTAGCACCGACTTCTCACTCTCAAATAGGAAAACACTGCGAGAGGCACGAATGACATCTTTGTTCTGGTCATACCCATATAGCACTTGACCACTAGGGAATTTGTATGTTGTGCCATCCAGTGTAGATATTGGCCTATACCTGCCTTTATTTAGGTCTTTTTGACGTGTAAATCTTCCGCGAATACCAACTAACGCATCGTTGAAAAACACTGGTATCGTCACGCAAGCAAGCCTATCGTACCAACCAATACCGAAACGCCGCGAAACATCTTCTGTTATGCCATATTCCGACCAATCCGCCGTCTGTATTGGCTTAAAAAGACGCAGCACCGACTTGTCGTATTCTTTAACTTCTTGTTGACTCGACACATCGCCGTCTGGGAGCCAGCGTTTCAGTGTCTGCCACTTGTCCAGACGCTCATCTTTTTTTTGCACATTTTCTGTGGCATTTATATGCAGAAAATCACAAAGATAGGCGATTGCTTGTCGAAAATCCACGTTATGCACATGACAAACTAAAGAGATAATGTCACCGGAGAAATGGCAAGACCAACAAAAGAATGTGGCTGTTCTGGGATAATACCATAAATGTGGCTTGTGTTTATCGCAAGATGCCCCATGATGACATATGCTACGAAAAATCAAGTTGCCACCGCTTGTTCCAGTCAATGCCGCGCCCATATACTCAAGGACGCAAATCACCATATCGTCGGTTATTTGATCTTTGAACGCCTTGATGTCAATCATATTCGTTACCATTATGAAGCATATTCATGACCTTTAGCGAATCCGCCTGCATGATGTGCAAGTTAACGATTTCAATTTCTGCCTTTGTTGGCTTGAAATATTGTTCACATAACTCAAGGATGTTTTTAATGGTGACTTCCACATTGTCCGCCTGAATATCCATGCCCCATATGGAGTTCAACGCAACAGTGTAGTCTTTTCGCTTTTCGCAATTGGCGAACTTTCTGCGCAATACTTCAAGAAGGAAAACGCCCTCGCCCACACAAGGCTCTAGAAAAGTATATTGCGGTTCAAACATTTCCTTGTCTATCAGATCAAGCATATCGCTTACGGTTTCCGGTTTGGTAAACACCTCGCCAAAATCACGCACCCGCTCCTTGCTTTTTGTTTGACGCGCGATCTTCGTATCTGTCGACCCCATATTCTGCGTTCCACCTTTCAAGAAGTATTGGATTACTTAATGTGTGTTCCCCCGGCCCTTTTTTCTTGTTGCTTCGCCACCCAGCCTCCAATGTCTGCGCCAAACACTTTTCGCACAATTTTTTACCGGGGACACGTGGCTGCTTAAAACATCTTTTACAAACACTTTCATCTGCCAACAACAAATCTCTTACATAACCACCATGAGCCTCAACGTAACTCTTCTTATGCCAATTGCTTCGTTTCGCTTGACAAGATTTACACCACAAAAATCCTTGCACTGGCGGATTTTTCCCACAATATGTGCATAACCCAGCTTGTATCCTTTTTTCTTTGCATTTATTTCTGTATTCCGCCTCGATTCCCCTGATTTGCGCCAAATCGCCTTGCAAACGCCAATCGTGGTATCTTTGTCTGCTTTTTTCTCGGCAATCAGCGCATTCCGCACGTCCGTTAAGAGTAAACGCGTCTTTTTGATGGCATCTTGTGCAAAGATGATGAGCCTTCCAAAATTCGCGTTCATACTTCCAGATTTTGCGTTTTAACTCATCCGATTTTTCTCCCATTACAAACGCCCTCCGCTCCTAGCCATCAATCTTTCTATATATGAGTTTTGTCTTTGTCAAGTTCACTGGCGCATCGAACTTGTTCGTTGCCCACATATCAGTGACATGGCCATTGTTTAAGTTCACGTGCAGCCAAAGCTTTATCCCCTGTTCTTCAGAACCGAACCTCACTTTGGCCATGGACAACACACGATTTGGCTTTTGCGTAAATTTGGGGAACTTCTCCATCATCATTTCGCAGACTTCTTGTTCTTTTTTGCGGAGTGGGGTCATAATTCCTAGCACATCGCAGGTATTTTGAATGGCCCTTGAACCAGCAATAACTCCCGCATCAAGAATGTCTTGATTATTCACGGCCGCATTTGTCTGTGTGAAACTCATAACAGCTACGTTGTATTCGACAGCTATTTCTTTCAGTTTTGCCGCAATAGCCGCGAGAGCCTGATCGGATCTTGTGCTTACCCCGTTTTTCTTTGCTAAATCAGTAAATGCCGCTGCACCATCTGTTATGTAGTCATAGCACACATACTTGCAATCATGATTTATGACGTAACTTTTAATGTATTCCTCTATCGATCCAACGGTAAAATTAGGCATACAGACAATGTACAGATTAGAACGGTTGAGGATTTCAATTGCTTTGTCGACACGTTCTTCTTCGCCCGGTTCATACTTGCCGTTCAATATGTTGTGCGTCCCAACGCCACTTATCGTAGCAACGATTTTTGGCGTAACTTCAGTTTTTGGATCCATTTCCCACTGGATATAAACGCCTCCATGATGCTGATAACATGGGTTTTCAATGAATGCGTTTTGCTCATCGCTCCATATTTCAGGGCAGCACACAGTCACAAGATTTGAAAGAGCGATGGTTGATTTCCCACATCCGCTAGGCAGAGAATAGACTGATAATTGTCCGGGTATCCAGCCACGAATAACGGTGTTGAGCATTTCGCTAAAGCTGGATGCGCCATACATAGGCTCTGCCTTGAACTGCTCCTTGATTGCTTTAAACCCTTCTCCAGCTTTGTATTCCTTAATGCTTTCGTCGCGGTAAAAATTTTTCCTTATCTCTATTTGCTTTCCCTCAAAATACTGTATGATTTGTGGGATAGTATACTTGTCTGGATCATGCTCAAACTGCTCTGTATCAAATCCGGCTTCTGTGTAAGCGTTGACGATGCTTGACCGCCGAATGCCGTCATAGTAAAGTGCGTAATTCGCCGTATCGGATAACTGCATCACCGTGTCGATGAAATCCCGCGTGTTGTTGTTGTCAAGCATTTGCGTGACGGATGCGTTATTTTTTGCCACATTGTATATGTCAAAGGCCGATATGGTCTTGCCGCCATGTTTTGCAATGTACTTACACGCTTGATACAGTCTTTTGTGCCATTCGTTACTGAAATCCTTTTCTGAAAGCGGATATTTCTCATTCAGTAATAACTGCGCATTTTTACACCAACAGCCGATAGCAAGCCGCACCGCATTTTGGTCATAAAGCAAAACCACACCTCCTCTCAAGTGAACACATCATCTTTTACCCCATCATTTTTCACGAACTCTACCACATTCTCTTGTGGCTCATAGTCTTTTACTTGTTCCTTCATTTGCTTACGCCATATAAAATACTTTTTGCATTGCTCGTAATAATACGGAACCAACCCAAGCCCATCGCCATACAAATCTATGCCGCACTTTTCTCGCATATACCACAATGTGCATTTTACGCCAAGTATGGACAAGTCGTATTCCCTACATAGCCGGCGCAAGTTAGCAAGAAAGGCGGTCAAATTCAAGTCGGAACAATAAGACTTAACATACTCAATAAGTCCGCTCATTTCGTCCTGCATTTGACCGCCTCCATCTTATGCTTTTATAAAAACCTTTACCTCACCATTCAGCTGGAGCAAATAGTATTTGTCGCCCTCATAGGAGATGCAGCGCATCCTACGTTCACCCAAGTCATCGCTCACACTGTTATCCTCCAGAACCTTACCATGCCGAACCACGTCTTGCCACTTGATTTCCATTGTACATCTCTCCTTTGAATTTGTTGAGTACAGTATACCACAGACGAAATACAAAGTCAAGAGTTTTTTTGAATAATTTCAAGCTCAAGCAAAACTTTTTCTATTTGCTCATCATCCATATAGAAATCTAGAGGTTCTGCCGATTTGATATATAACCCGCAATTTTCGGCAATGATTTTGCCGTCTTTTATATCAAATCCGGTGTTGTAACCCAATAAGAGCCTATAGATTCTTTTTTCACAATCTTCTATTTGCTGAATAGAAAATTCGCGCGGATATTCGCCGCAAATATTGACAAAACGCGACTTGCCTATCCATTGCCCATCAAGTTGGATGTCAAGCTTTGGGTCAACATTTTTACTCAAAGCACAATACTGCGCATTAAAATATACAACACCATCATTCTGACTAATATTGCCAGAAACCATAAGACCGCTTTGCTCTTTGCTTGAATGGATGGTGTAAATTCGTTCTATCCCGTTCTTCGTTACATAGCCATCGACCAGCGGCCGCAACGCCGGTATCATAGATAGCCATGCACTATACCCACTCTTGTCACATTTTTTACTGATTATTTGGGTCACATTGTAACAAAATGCGCCGACATTGACGCTCATCTTGATTTTCATATGCGTGGAGAACATATCTATAATGATTTCTGATAATGTCCCGCGCATTAAAAATCTATTGCAGAGCATCAATGTCGGCCACCTCTGTATTACTTATTGGTCAAAACGGCAGATCATCGTCGGTGAAAAACTCGTCTACCGTTTTTGTTTCTTCCGTCTTAACTGGAGCAGGAGCGGGAGCGTCGGCAAACGGGTCAACAAATGGCGCAGAACTAGTCGTGGTAGCAGCCGTAGTCACCTTACTGGCATCAAGTTTTTTCAGTTCTGGGACTTTGTAATCGCCATTCTTAATGGCCTCAACAGAGCGAACGGCGTTGACATACGTGCGGGTACGAACTTGGCCCTTTTGATTGAGGAACTCCTCGTCCCCCAATACCAATCCAACAACCTTACCAACAAGAGTCTGCTCGTCGAAATCAAACGTGTAGCCTTTGTTTGAGGCTTCTACCGCACTTACGAACCCCTTAAACATACTGGCAGCCGTCTGTTTATATGAGCGGATGAACGAGCCGCCATTTGGCCATTTCTTTGCGTCCCTAGTGTCGTTGTCAAAAGACTTCTTGAAGAAGCCCTTCTTTTCTCCTTCCGCGATGTCAAAAGAGATTTTCAAATATTCCTTTTCGGGGAAGTCCTTCACGTTCAGAATTTTGACGATGTAGGCTCCCGGAGCAAGTCGCTCAAAGGTGCCGCTTTCCTTGATGTTTGCCCAATCATTGATACGCCTCATTGTGTGTTCTCTCCTTTAGTTGTGTTTTGTATGGTTTTATATCGATTGCCAGATTTTACTGGAGTGTCTAGGGCATCTTCAATGTCCCACCCAAGCTCCAATCTCCAAGAAAGTGCTTTGGGGTCAATACCAAACTCTTTCGCCAATTTGGTAAGCGTCTTATTCTTGCCATTGTATTCAATCATGTGATTTCTGCTTGTGTTATTTGCTTGCTCGGTTCTTGTCGCCCATCGGCAATTATCTGGACAATAATTCCCATCGTTATCTATTCTATCAATACTCAAAGAATCATCGTACCCATGCCATATAGACCATTGATAGAAAGCCGTTGGATTATTTCGCCACTCGGCACATACGCGTATACCCCTTCCGCCATAAGCATAATAGTATTCTGAATTTGGGTTTTCACACCTAGCTATCATGCCACGCCATATATTGTATATGCGACTATAACATAACCCATGCTTTACGTTTCCGCTAGCGATTTTTTCTTCATGCAAACATCCGCATGATTGAGTATGACCGCAAATCAAATTGGCCGCCCAAACAACGACATCGTTACCACAATCACAATGGCAAGCCCACCTTTTCTTGTGGTATCCACTTGGAGATACGTAATCGTCGGCAAGGCTGGTTACTACTAACCTACCAAATCTCATATTTGTTAAGTCCCGAAATTTGCCCATAATAAGTTTTCTCTATCAAAATGAAATTTGATTACTCCTCTTTTTTCTTTGGCGGATGGTTTTTCTTCATGCCATAATACTCTCTAATTGTATCATCTACCATCTTTAGGTCGTTGTCGATTTCCAAATCGGCAAACATACCCATCGGTGACTTGCAAGGGTTTGTTCCGTCAGACTGCGTAACAAAATAATGCCGCCGCTCATCGGCCTTAGCCAATAAGACAATGCTGAATAACCCCTCGGGGGTAAGCTGCTGGGTGATCATACGCCCCAATGTTTTCGCTCGTACCTTTCCATCTTCATCTGTTTCGGTATGCTGCATCACATAAACAATAGTGTCTTGGTCTGTTTCCTCTTGAATAAAACGCAGCATTTCTTCGTAATTTTTTGCCAAAGTCGTGAATTTCCCATAGCCGGGAACGTTTGCGTTTGCGAAACTTTCAAACGCCATAAGATACTGCGCATCGTCAATTACCCAACTAGGCCGATGAGATGTAGCGATTGCCTTTTTAATCCCATCGTATCCAACCTTGTTTACAGAAACCAAACCGTTTACATTTCTAAACGGAAGGGGCTTGGAGGCAACGTTGAGGATGCCAACATCTTCTTTCTTAAAATTACGCAAGGAGGCCGTTTTTCCCGAACCGCTTTCGCCAAGAATCATCACAGCAACGCCCATTCAAAATCATCCTTTCATTCACACTCAAGATCAAGTTCATCGCCAATTTCTCTTAGTCTGTCAGCCAAATGGCAGGCAAGAACCCTAAACCAATTTTCACTCTTGCCGATCATCAGTTCCTCTCGCTCATCTTTGGTCAAATCGGTAAAGCACGAGTTGACCCATCTACCATTGCGCAGGATACGGAAATAACATCCATCCAAGTTTCTTTCTACCAACGAAACTCCTCCTTCCTGTAAGCCATTGTATCACACCAAAATGAAAATGTCAAGCATTATTTTGATCCATAATAGCCCACAATTTGAGGTATTTTTCAGTTTCTCCAGTCTTTACCCATCCGCCATCTTCGCCCTTTTTGTATTTCGGCTTGTCATCTATTGACGCACGGATCACATCGCCAGCTTGAAATGGATGACTTGCCCAATACTTCTTGTTGCACTTGTACGTGCGCTCAACCCCATATACGATGTTATATAGCCGCGCGTTTGCTGTGCCATACTTTGTCACATCTACAGATACAACCACCCAATCATTGGCGTTCGCTGACTGGTCAGACAATGTGCTATAGCCAAGATATTTGACTTGCCATTTGATGCGGTCAGAAATGGTCGTTGGCATAAAGTCTGTATTGCGCAATGCAGCGATAACTGCGGCATAGTTATTTATCCCGCTTGCTGTTTTTTCTGTGACTTTTTCGGAAATTTTGTACAAGATATCAAGCGGATAATTGTTAGATAGCCATTGCTCAACCTTAATGGTTTTGCATTTGTAATATTTGTTGAAAATTTCCACCGCCTTGAGAAGAACGTTCGCAGGTGCAAACTCCGCGAAAAATCCGATTTTTATCAGAATGTCTAGTTGCCTAGAATCTGGTTTGCCCGGAACATCCTGCATTGCAAACAGGAAATGTGCGAAGTTCTTGAACTTCATATCGCGCATAGAATACAATGCCTCGGCTGTTGACGCGCTCATGTTTTTGATGGAACTCAAGCCTTGATAAATGACCCTCTCTGCCTTGTTAAAGAAATAGTTAGAACGCGAGTGCCTAAACAACGGTGGACTTAGCCGGATGTTGAGTTGTTTGATAAGAGCATTACCATTGGTCAAATCTTCGTCGTTATTGGCATTATTTAATAATGCTGTGCAAAACTCAATCGGATAATAGTAACGAAGATATGCGCACAAATAACCAATCATTGAGTAGCCAGTGCTATGGTTATAACCAAACATATAATTGCTACTATCCTCAATGATTTGTAAAAACGTCTTTGCCTCTTGCTCTGCAACTTCACGCGGTTTTGTTGACTTGCTACAATACCCCTCAAAAATTTGCGGCAATGCCTTTTGCAATCTATCAACTTGCTTACGACCAATTGCTCGTCGCACATTATCCGCATCAGAACCGCTTAGTCCACATATGTCTTGCAAAAATTTAATGACATCTTCCTGAAAGACTAGATAACCATAGTTCCCAGCCAACAATTCGTCAATTTGTTCAGATGGATTGTGGTTAATTTCTTTGTTAAATAAACGCTCTCGATAACTTTCGCCAGATGGTCGCAACGCTGCGTTGGTAAGCGACATATCATTTATGCTATGCGGCGACATTTTCTGAAGGCTCTTGAAGGCAAAGTCGGACTCGAACTGGAATATACCAACAGGCGAACGAACCATATCTTCCCAGACTTTATTATCGTTCCAGTTCACCTCGTGAGATTTTGGATATGATATTCCAGCCAATGCACAGGTGTCGCGAATAATCTGAACATTGCGTAAGCCTAGTATATCATACTTGACAAGTCCAGTTTCATGCACTTCTTCCATATTGATATACAAAACTTGCTTACCTTCGCTATTGACAAAACATCCATAATTGTCGATAAGATTGATTGGGCTTGCCACAATTCCAGCTGGGTGCATAGATTGTGATACAACTGTGCCATTCAATCCATCAAAATAATAAAACAAGTCTGGATAGTCGAGTCGCGCTTTGTCTGGATCTTTACTATATTCTTGCTTTATCTGCTTGACTTTATCTAATGTATAGATAGAATCTTTATCACGATACGACAAGGCCCTCCCAATTTCGTCAATGCAGCCCTTGTCGTTAACCGTACCGCTAGCAAGAATATACGCTGTTTTTTCTTTGCCAAAACGATTGATGATATAATCGTACACAAGATGTCGTTGGTCTGGACTAATGTCCACATCAATGTCCCCAACTTCCTGCCTGTATTCATTGGCAAACCTAGCAAACATCGTGTCCCATGTAAATGGATTTACGTCGATAATGTCGCTGATATATGCTACCATAGAACCACCAACAGAACCCCGACAAAATCCAACTGGGATGCTATTATCCCAACACCAAGAAATCATCTCGGACATAAACAGCATGAACCCGGTCATACCAATTTTTTTTAGAACTCGCATTTCTTCATCAATGCGATCAACATATTTTTGGTGTTTAGAAAGGTTTATTACTCCGCGCTCTTCTTTATCGGATAGTTTATCCGCCAGCGTTTTCCATAGCATCGCCTCGTCCTGTTCGCCATACAAAATGGGATATTTAAGAGAAGTATCCAGACCAAATGTTTCTACGCTATCGGCCATAACATTTGTGTTTTCTATAGCCTGTAAATAAACGGTTTTGTCTAATACGCCCTGTTTGGAAAACATATCTACAAGTTCATCGTAGCTTTTATATGTAAGGTCAAAATCATCTTCATTGGAGAACTCAATTTTTTTAGCAAGCTGAAGAACGGTACGGCATTCTGCTTTATATTGATCAAGGCTATGAGTATCTGTGCCAGCGATAAGTGGTTTCCCATATCGTTCTGCCATATCAACAAGCCATATATTATAGGCCTTCTGCTCATCGCTATTTACATGAGGCTGAATTTCGTAATAATCATAAGCTTGCATCAGTCGCTCATTAAACTCGATATGCCGCTTGCGCATTTTATTTAGCGGCGATGCAAGACAGGCAGAAATTTTAATAACATTCGGGCTGATAGATAGGAATTCATCAAAAGTTAATCTCGGCTTGTAATAGAAATGGTCTGGTTGTGTAGACAACGAACACAAACGATTAATTTCCATCACGCCATCATAATTCTTGGCAATAAGTATAGTATGATAGTTGTCACGAATCTTCGCCCCATCTGTGCCAATAAGCGATTGGGTAAGATAACACTCAACGCCATGGAGATACTTGATACCTTGACTGTCACAATACATTTTTTTTTCTGCCCATGAGTACAAATTGCCCTAACCATGTTCAGTAAAGCAAATTGCCTTTTGCCCTAACTGAACACATTTATCGACATAGAGTTTGTAATTGGTGCAACTATCAAGCAACGATTGCTCTGTATGCAGATGATAGCAAACATAATTATTACTCATATCAGTCCTCACCTCCTTTATAAGAAAACTCCCCAAAATACTCCATCTCAGCCTTATTCCTCGCCTGTTTTGCCTCGTCGATTGTGTCATACACCCCAAGATGTATTGTTTTACCGTTTATCATTATTCTTGCTACGAATTTATTCCCGTTGCTTATTTTGTTTACGCCTTTTACGCCAAGTTTATTATTTTTGTTGCATCCGCGGTTTATGCCGTTGGTTTGTTTATCTGATATACGAAAATTTGATTTTTTGTTATCCCATGGTTTGTTGTTTATATGATCTATAATTTCAAATGTTGTATCTGTTATTATCTTATGCATACGAACCATTTTACCGTGAATACGACCAGAAACACGCCCATCATCTCCGACATTCCAGCAAATGTCTTTTATTTTATTGTAATCGTCCAAATCAAAATAAAATTCATTGCCCTTGCTGTCATATCCAACGCCGTATTCACCAGATAAATCATACACATTAAACATTTTGTGAGTTTTTGACGCTCTTTCTTTCTGATAGCAGCCACAAGACAGCGTTACGCCTTGCCTTATATTGCCACCCTCTACTTCGCAAATACTACCACAAGTACATTGGCATATCCATTTAGTAGCCCCTCTAGCCGTTCTATTATCAGATAACTTTATGACTGTTAATCTACTATCTTTTACGCCATGTTCTGACATTATCCATCCTGACATATCTATGAGTTTTGACATTACATCAACCCTTACACAAAAACAGTTTTTCCACTCTATCCGTCTGATCATCCTTTTATTGATTAAAAATCAGCAAAAATTTTCCATATATTCTTTTTCTTTTTCTTTGTATTTTACTCTATATTCATCTCTCTTGGCTTCATCGCCGTCATTCCACCATTTTACATTGATGAAATCAAGCACTTTGGCCATACCTAATCCCTTATCAGGGACCCATTTGCCAGAGACATTGTATTTGCCACCACGCATACAATAGTCGTAAAGTTGTGGATGGGTTTGAGCAAGGATTTGAAATTTATTAGGATGCTCAAGATGGCAGCCATATCCACAGAATACACATCCCGTCCTCTTTTGTTTAGTTGTCGTATATGTGCCGTTCTTACACATAATGTCGCCATACACAGCATCACAATATGGCACATTGAATCTAAGCAGATATTCAAGCACATCTGATTTAGACCAGAAGGACAATGGATTACTTGTAGGACGGTCTTTACTAAATGCGTTGCACCCGAATTTTATCCAGTTGCTTTCACGTTGCTTGCTTTCTTCGGCCATTGTTCCAACATATGGATGAAGCCCACTTTTATGCTCAAAGCGCTTAGCTGGATTTTTCTTCATAATGTCACAGCATTTGTCCCCAACGCAAATATCGCATGATGGTTCGGTGAAAATTTTCCACCTCTTGGAAATCCTGCCACGCCCATATTTGTTGCCGTTTAGTCGTATATCCCGCAGTTTTTTACTGTTGGTAGTGTTGAACTCCTGTATGAACGCAGACTGCTCTTTACTAATCAACGGATAACCATATCGTGTGATAACATCCGAGAATGTAATATGCTCATACTGCCGATATTTAGGGTTATATACAGACGGCTTGAGGACGATAACATCTGGCTTACTCATAATGAACTCGCGCAGTTCGGGATATTCCAATCCAGTATCGCAGTATACATCAACAACGCCGGGATAGACGCGATGCACAAGATGGCTCAATACAGTGCTATCAACGCCGCCACTATTACTGATATACACTTGCCCGCCCCAATAATTATACCACTCCATAATTCTGGCAAGAGAAATTTGGATTTTCTCATCAAGAGGTTTCGCTCTCAGTTCGGCTAGCTCTTCGGATGTATGTTTTAGTTTTGTTTTATCATTCATTTTGAAAACCTCTCTCTAAAATCTTTTACCGCGTCAATGAACTCATCAATTTCCGAAATCGCATTTTCGAAGTCAAAACTAACGCGAATCGTTCTCTGCGCCTCATCAACGGACAATCCATATCCAGCGCACAACACACGATAATCATGACTGTCAGCGCAAGCCGATGCGCCAAGACCGATATAAATACCACGCCCCGCCAAATATTGCTGTAAAGCGTCTGCGTTAATATCGTTTAAGATATATGGCGCAATGGCATATACACGAACAAAATCATTGGAAATCATCTTGCCAAAATTGTTGTCATATATTTTCTTATACAAATGTGCCGATAGGTCGAGTAACGTTCTATTTCTAGTGCGGATATCGTCAAAATTCGTTGCCTCTTCAAACGCATTGGTCAATGCAACAATTCTTAGACAATCAAGCGTGCCATGCAAAATGCCATATTGATTTCGGCTATCCTGAGTGGCAAACTCATTAGCAAAATCATCCTTCAGCCAGAGAACTCCCATATGTGGGCCATGGAATTTATGACCACTGAACCACACAGCCTGACAGTTGCGCGGAATATCCGCCATTACCTTGCCAATACCAGCAGTCATATCAAGCGCGATGAACTTATGCTCTTTTGAAATCTGCTCAATATCAAAAATTTCCCCGGTCACTTGGTTTACAGTTTGCTGAATCCAAACTTCCACGCCACGGCCTTCTCGCCGCAAGTCATGTACACTGTCATGCTCCTTTGCGGAGCAGTTTATATCACCGGGCCATAGTCTTGCAAACAACTCTGCGCTTTCAGTTGCGCATCTGGTAAAAATGACCTTGCCACTATAAACGCCAAGGCACTCCCTGATTCTCTCTCGGCATCCGTCGATCATTTGCGCTGCCTTGTAGGCATACCCGGCATTTGAATTGAACCAAAATTCTTCACTCTGATTGCGCCAAGGTTCTCCAACATCATAGGCGAACGTTGTTGCGGCATTGTCAAAATAAATCATCCAAAAATCACTCCCTCAAAAAAATTAAATCTCTCTTGTGAGCCTAGACGAATTATACCACAAGAGAGATTTAATGTCAAGAATTATTTTGTTGCGACCGGGAATTTATCTGCGATTTCTTCTGCGCACGAAGCGCACAATGCCGTTTCTACTGGACAAATCGTGCCGTTGTTTTCAATGTCTACTAGCCATCTGGGCAGAATATAAGTCGATAGCGTATCGTCGCATTCATATCCGCAGATTTGGCAAATGGGCCTTTCAGCATTCTTTATCCAATCAGTCTTGATAGCCATATTTTACCTCCAAGCTTTTATACAGCCCACACCAATGGCGATCGTAGTCTTTGCGCGGCCACACATAATCAACGATTTCTCTGAATTCATGCACTTTGTTTACAAGATTTCCGCATTCAATGCGATATTCGCATTCAAAGCATGGACTTTCCAGCAAGGAATCTATTTTATTATACATGGCATTCACTCCTCAAAGTTTTAGACCTATGCTACCATATTCCTTTTCTGCTTTTGCTTTGAGCGTTTTGATGATTTTTCGAGCGGAAGTCATATCCTTGACCTCATTGTAGCAAGCAGCGCATCCAGCCTTGAACCCGCCTACAAGACCGTTGTAGAATTGCTCTTGAAGCCTTGGCTCAACAGCGTCTTTTACTACCTTTTCAAGCTCCTTTTGTTCCGCCAATTCAATCATCCTCTCCTAAATCGCATTTCCTGCACAACGAAAATTCTCCGCCTTCTACAATATGGTATACCAGTTTCTTTTTCCCGCAAAGAGGGCAGTAGCCCATATCATCAACATGGCTCAAGATTGCCCTCGCCACATCGTCATCCGCCGTTTTCTCCGCGATATAACGCAAACAATCGACGGCGACATCTTTGTCGTCATCAAAATGGACGCTGATTGCCTCGATGATTTCATTGATCATGTTCCCAACCATTACATTTCACCTCCTTATCAAAACGCACCAGCTTGGCACATATTGCGAACGGCGTTACGTGCAGCCTTTGCGTAAATGTTTGTAGTGCTAATGCTTGCGTGACCAAGCAAATCGCGGACGGCTGTGATCGGTGCGCCGTTCTCCAAGTTGATAGACGCACAAGCAGACCGGAGATAGTGCGGAGTTACCTCATCCCAAAACGGAATGCCAGCAAGCTTTGCGATGCGCTTGAGCGACTTACTGATCATTTTCTCCTGCATGACCGTTCCCTGATTGGACAGGAACAGATTGTCAAACCCCTTGTCCTTCGTGCCGCGAACGATGAGATAGTTGTCGATTGCATTGATAACCTCGTCATTAAAGAATACCACGCGCTCCTTATCGCCCTTGCCAAGAACGATCATGGCATGATCGGGGTCGTTTTTGCATTTTCTGTAATCGTCCAGCGTCATGGAAATGAACTCACTAACACGCAACCCAGTAGAACCAAGAACGAGAACCAACGCGCGATCGCGGATATTGGTTGCCGCATTGACCATTGAGCGAAGCATTGAGGCCTCGATCAGTTTTTTCTCTTTATGCTTGATAGCCGGACGCTTCATGCCAGTCACAACATTCGTTTCTACAATGCCGATGTCGACCAGATAATCAAAGTAACTCTCAAGCGCAGACATATAAGCGTTGATGGTTGCAGCAGTCTTATCTGCCATGCTGGCTTTCCATACAACAATATCGACCTTGGAAATTTCCGTTTCTTCCTTGCCGATAGCATCAAGAGCCGACTGAACTTTCGCAGAATAACTGATGACCGTGTTCTCCGACTTTTTATCGCCGCGCAGATAACCAATGTAACCTTTTAACATAATCAAAAAACCTCCTTGAATATCGTGACTATAGTATACCACTAATCGTCCAGATTGTCAAGGAGTTTTTTGACTGAGATATTAAATTGTACGATGTTAGGCGAAGTTAATAAATGACCAAAAAGATTTTTGGATGGTATGCCAACTTTTACCGTGCCATCCGCATCGGCGTAATTCTCGGAGCTTGGCCTAACTCGGGCAATCCATAACCGTTCTTGCCACCGTTATATGCCTGTTATGCAATTTGGATGCGGTTGCTCATGTCACTGCAAAAAACTTATCCACATCACAAAATGCAAGGCATAAAAATTGCCGACTGGATAACTCTGACACGCGTCGGCAACGCGATTTCATTCACCCAGCGTATCCAACTGGAATTGGCGTGCTGTTGGTTTGACTTCCAACTGGCGGGCACCAATGCCCTTGCAATCTCGGCTAGCTCTTTCGATATGTTTCGATACCGACGTGAGATTGACTTCATGAATATACATAAATTTAATAAAATCAGAACAACCTCTCTTATTAGGACAGGCTTTATGTATTATTCATCACGCTGGCTAACTCTCGAACGGTGCTGTTTGTGTCAACAGTTGACCATGTGGCTTAACCTAACCACTGCCATGTTTTTCAGATTAGGAATATATTGGGTCAGCATAGCGAAACCAATATACAACATCGGGATTAGCCGTTTCACCCGATTGTGCAACTTTCCGGCTATATAGTTGCTCATAAATAAATGGGTTGGATTTGTTTAATCGCAAACTTTAGTTAACAATCAATCCTGTTTTTAATGCGACCCATTATTTAGGAAAATCCTTATACTACCTTCACCGTAATGTTTTTGGTTCATGCTTACGGAACACCAACTAGCCCTCAAACCTAGTTCGTTTGATCGACTTGGCTTGTCTAGCACCTCTATTGAATAATGTCTCAAACTCTCTTTCAACCGGAGGCTCGGTGTAGTATAGATTAGAACGGTTATCTTTCTAATCTGTCGGATTATGGTGCTGGATATCGGATTTGAACCGATAAGGATACTATCCGTAGCATTTTGAGCGCTATGCGTTTGCCAATTTCGCCAATCCAGCATATTGCTTGTCTTTCCAAGCGGCCATCAGTTCCTTCTTAGTTTAGGACTCCTTGTGTAACTGAAAACCATTGGAGTCTGGTAGCGGGGAATCGATTTGCACGATTGATCTCCGACTCATGAGGACGGCGAGATAACTACTTCTCCACCCCGCAATATATGCTCAACCAGAATTTCACTGGGGACTGGAATGACAAAACCAGCAGCTTATTTTACGAGCCAAGCTTAATTTTCGGAGGCAGCACACAGCAAACAACCTGTGGTGCCATGGTAGGAGATAAAGGAGTCGAACCTTTGTAGCGGGGATATAAGCCTCGCGCACTAACCGTTGTACTAATCTCCCATATTGGGCTTTGGTTTACAACCTCCACCCTTCATTTAGTATTGTATCACAGATTTTCGCATCTGTCAAGAGCTTTTTGAAAAATTTTCAAATCGTTGCGCAAAATCTGCATCCGACCGTACCGGGTATAGGATACTCACTAGTGTCATAAGATTGCTCAATGCAAGTATGCTCTCCATTCTCTGTGCTATCCAGCAGGCACACATGGCGCTCACTGCACTTCTCAAGAAAAGCAATGAAGTCGCGGTAACTGTCGGTTTCAAAGGAATACCATTTTGAGTTGATGTGATTTCCGCAGTACGTTACAGTATACTTGTTCATGATGACCACTCCTCTCAAACGTTGGCATATTCGCGGAGTTCATTGAGCCACCCAAGATAGAACTCCAGATCCTTGGCCTTCTGTGCGAAATGTTCGGTGTGTTCATTCGTAAGAGTAGTCGGTTCACTACAAATTTCGGAAATTTCAAGGTCATTGCGGACTCTCTCAATTTCGCGGTTAAACATAGCCTCTGCCCACTTCTCAATTCTCTCGTTCATAATGATCGCTCCTTTTCTGAATTTCTGTCATCATTATATCACGAGAGTTTGCGGTTGTCAAGCGGTTTTTCAAAAGTTTCTCAAAAAATATTGAAAGAAGTTTTTCCAGTCATCGTCGCTAATGACTTCATGACAGGGATACTCTTTGTTGAACTCATCCAGCCTGTCGATATACTCCTGCCGCGCCGCATAATATTTTTCCTTTGCAGCTTTTACTTCAAGACGCTTTGCCTCTTTGGCCTCTTCGCGCAATTTTTTCTGTTTCTCCTGAGCCGAAACGGCTTCGTCATATTTCTTTTCTTCCGCGAGGCATTCGTCAACGGTGGCATATTCTTTGCCAGTTTTTTCAGATCGGATAATCATTATTCATCATTCTCCTTCACACATAACAATAGTATTTTCCCATTCTTTCATGAGTGCGTCATAATCATTCTCGAATACCTTACAAGCAATCTCATACAAATTTGGAATCATACCCATTTGGCGGTCAATTACATCCATGTTGTTCTTCAACTTTGGCGTGTATTCATTAGCATGATTCTCCAGCCGGAGCGACAAATTGACATGGTACTTCTTTTCAAATTCGCTGTATAGCAACGCCCATCTGTCCTTGTATAGAGCTGGTTTTTTAACGCCATGCCGAACGATTTGATTGATGCGCTGCCGTTTTGTGGCAAGGTCAATATCATCCACAAGACCAACAATGACATTCTCCTTGTGTTCGACCTCGCGCTTTAGCCCAGTGTTCTCGGCAGTCAACACCTTATTCTTTTCCTTTTCCGCCTTAAGAGTAGTAGCCAAGCTAATGAGAAAATCCGGGTCAGAAATTGTACGCCGGATAGTGTCAGTCGTCATGTACGCACCATGCTTGCAAATGCTTGGCAGTACTTCATCAAACACCCAACGCTCAAACTTATCGGCCGACGGCAATTTGCTACGAGCAATTAGACGGTATACGTCGCCCTCGGTAATAAAATTTATCTCCTGCATTTTCCCGCTAATAGGGCTACTCCGTTTCACCGTAGCCCTGCAATGCGCCAAAACCGCATCGTTTGGTCTAGCATACCCCAAAGCTTTAGCTACGTCACTTCCACAAAATAACACCGTTCCATTCTCATCGAGTGTGCGGATTTTACCGAAGTCATTGTTCTCAAAGATTTGAATTTCATTCATAAGCATTCTCCTCAATAATATTTTGCCATATTTGCAAGCACTTTATCTGTATACATCGTGCTTGTTTTGCCATTTTTCCATGCCCGTCTTGCCCCAGACAATCCCAAATTATACACCATCAATGCCTTAGTATAATCCCCGTCGGCAGAGTTCAAGGAAAACGCAAGCATATAAATTCCGCATTTCATATTTTGCGCTGCGTCAAGAAAATCACTCACATCAAGCTTTTCGGATAGCCACTTATGATTGCCTTTGTTGATTTGCATCAGCCCATAATCGCCGGTTTTGCTAACAGCGGCAGGATTAAATCCGCTTTCCGTTTCGATCACGGCCAAAACAAGTTCTGGCGCAACGCCATACTCATCGCACAACAAAAACATCTCGTCCTGCAACTCTGTGGACATAGGCACATCATAATACTTTATCTGCTGGATCTCTTCTTTGATAATAGTTGGCCGATTGGAGATGCAATATCCGCGCGAAATATGCGCATGAACTGGAGTTGTATTCACATCTGGCTCTGGACATCCGGTCGGCAAAATAGCCAACGCAACTAGCGCCATAGCGGCACAAACACCCATCTCAATAAGTTGCTGTTTCACTGCTAATTTCATATCGCTCATCCTTTCTGTTCGCAATGAACGATATGAAGTATATCACACGATGAACCATTTGTCAACAACTTTTTACTCAACAATATCATCAACAGTCGGCTCATCGCATTCTATACCAGCATAAATTACGGGGTTTTCGTACTCACAATCAATTGCGATAAGCGAATCGAAATATCCGTGCGCTTGACTGTAACGCTTTTCATCCTCAGAAAGATCATCAATTTCGTTTTTCAATTCCCGAATGTTCTCAAGCTTTTCGTTGACCGATCCCTCCATGTCCTTTATGAACAAAATTTCATCTCTACATTTCTGAATGCTTTCGCGAACATCGCTCACAATATCTTGCGCGGTCTGCCGCATAGACTTAATAGAAGAAGTCGTTAACAATTTGATTTTTTCATATGGCAATGCAAGCTCATTGGCACAGCCATATTCCGCAGTGTTTCTGCTAAAAGAACCCAAGGACATAAACTCATCCTTTGGGGAACGAATAAAAAAATTCACATAACAACTCACAGCTATTCCTCCTCAATTGGCAAGACAATCCAAAATAAAATACCAAACTCTGCGGAAAAAGCGAACGAGAATATTTGGGCGCTTGACAGTAATCCCATTTATGATAGTGTCAGTCATACCCCACAATTCGTTGATGGGGGACTTATAGGGGATGGTTGCTCGGCCGTTATTTCCCCAATTCTTGCCCCAGCTGTTCTGAATAATCCAGCCTTTGTTATTCCAGCCAACAATGATTACACAATGTCCGCCATCGGTTTTATTGGAAAAATGAACCATTCCATCAGCCTTAGAATACTTTGTCCCACTACCCCATATGAGAGTACACATAACGGGATAGCCGTCAAGCAAAGAAGCTTTCACTACGGACGAACTGTTGATACGATAGTAAGATGTAATACGATTTTTGTAGGCTTCTTCATCAATGGATTTATCACGATTGAGGTAAAGTTCTTCCGCCTTTGGCATTTTTACATTGTGCGGAAAAGACTCATATGAACAGTCCCCTTTATTTTTGAGGACTTTCATTGCTAGACGGGCATAGTAGCCACCAGAAAGTTTGTTGTTTTCGTATTCGCGATTGCCGTAGATATAGCCAGTAGACATTTGAACATACTGGCCTTCCTGCCATCGATTGACATATTCTACAATCTCACTCGCGGCAAATGCGACACACGACCCGACTTGTCTTTGGTTCTTCACTGGTAATTCATCCAGTTCATATTCATCTGGAAAATCTTTTGCTGTAGCCTTTGCCACATAATCTCTCGCATCTGCGGGCGAAATCACATTTACAAGTGGAATTGTATATTCCTCATTCATTCGATCACCTCCACGGTTTTAAGGTCAAATTCGACCTCGTCCCACCGTTCCTCGCGGCTTCTGCAATCCTCGGTCGCATTGTTATAATTAAACAGAGAACAATATTGTAGAATTTTCTTCTCCGTATTTTTATTCATTACATAATCATAAATCGGGCATTTATTGCATTTCTCTGCTAATTTATTCCTATCGGCTTCCGCATTAACAAGAGCCTTCCACTCTTTTTCTGCCTTTTCTTTAGACAAATATGTCGCTCGGATAAAATCGTAAGCATCCTCATATGAACCACCACGCTCATGGATTTGATATACAACCATAAATCATCTCAACTCCAATAAAAATCTAAGTTCAAGGCAAGTCTGACACAAATGCTCACCATCTACCTCATATACACTGCCGTCAATTTCCTCGTGGCAGCAATCGCAGATATACACAGGGACATTTTTATATGGACATGAATTGCCAATGCACCCTAAATCTGTTGGACAACCAACGCAGCCATCTTCGTATTTAATCATAATTTAACCACCATCAATCAATTACCCAGCTTCACACCAATTTCGATTTTGAACCGCCAGCACAGCCACGCAAAAGCGACGGCGATGACCGGATAGCCGTAATAATATCTTTTGTTGATGAAGCCAAAGGTCGGGATGATGAAAACCTCATCTTTGACAAACGCAGATTTACAATACATTTTTATCACCGTTTCTCCTTTCACTCTCCGATCTGTCACATTCCGTCATCCCCCCTGTAGATCTTTCACCCAACGTTTTTTCATTTCGTGCGGGATCTGTTGCCCGCGATCTCTTGCCCCAGTCCAATGCGTTCCGCCGGCAATACCGTCACACTTAAAGTTGCTTGCCTTTAAGCTGGCTCCGTCCTCGCTGGCCAATGTATAAGTGATCACCCGCCGATATCCCATATGCTTGCCTATGCGGCAGCAAGCACCATAAAGCATGGAGCAGGCATTTCGGGAACCATCTGTGCACACCCGGTTGATCTCAAGCGTTAGCCCATCATCCAGCATACGGCTGACCGGTCTGCCGCATACGGCCACACCATGTATTTGGTCGCCATCGGCAACAGCGATGCAAAACTTACATCCGACAGTGGCTGCGTGATGCCGATGATACTGGTTTATGTAATCAGACGCTGCTCGAAATGTGATCGGCACAATTTTCATTTATTATTCCTCCAGTAATTTGTCTGCGTCTTATCTGGCCCAAATCCGTTCTGCGTAGCAGTTGGTTTACGCGGCTACGACTCATTTACAATTCATACGATAATATCTCCAGTATAAATCATTGTTTGCACATCGCCATAGCTTACGCTGCGTCCACATTCTTTTGACATCCGGCTTGCAATTTCCACTATCTTCTCAATTGTAAGCATTGCCTTTTTAACCTTGGGCTTGTTATCTTTTGTGCGTTCTTTGCTTCTCATATGCCAGTAAGCATTCTTGCACGCAATGCAGCAATATCTCTTGCTGGGAGTAGTCGTTACAAACTCCTTGCCACAAAACCCACACTTCATGATTTGCTCCACTTTCATTGTTTATCACTCCGTATCTTCAATATTTTTTGAAACCAACATCCAGTCATCTGTGATATTGTTGTCCAAAAATTCGCCAATCAGATTGAGTTCTTCAACGGTTAATTCTTTGCCAAAAGTAATTTCCATTTTTGTCAGCATGGACACACCTTAGTCCCACAAATCAAAGAACCATTTGCTGTAAAGACTGAAGAATTCGTCTTTAGCTTTTACTCTCATTTCTTCAGTGTAATCAGACGGAAAAGGAGTGCTGTAGTCATATTCGTTCTCTTCTATAGAATTAAGTAGGTTAATCATATGTTTTACAATGTTTTCCCATTCCTCGTTGGTTTTCGCGCCATCACGGCCGGGATAACCCAAGTGATTTTTAAGATAATGTTGGAATTGAACCTTTGTTTGTTTGAGAAACCACCAGTAATGGTCATATACTGCTTCATAGGGGAAACCATTATGGAGAAATGAGCATAACTCGCCAATGAATTTGCAAAGATTGCGAGGGAATTTAATGATTTTTTTCCACCATGGATAGTGATTGCCAATCCATTTCCGCCAGAGATAGGAAATCATTTTCATATCACCTCAAATATTTTGTAAAAAGGCTTCAAGCGTTTCTTTATTGTCAATAATGTTTCCAATAACCTCAACGTCTCTAGGGAGAGATAGGTCTACTATATCATTAAGATAAAGTATTTCTCCATCCATAAATTTAACACGCCATCCAAATCTTTCATCATCCCAGAATACAAGAGCTTCTTGATATTCTGTAAATCCTGACACGTCCTCCTCATACGGAATTGAAATAATATCTGCTTCAAAAATTCGTTTACGGTTTTTATCTTTAACGCCAGTATATTCACAAATAGTTTTAGGAATAACAGGATGACAATTATTTTTCTTTTGAGTAAAATCTTCAATGTAGTAATCGTTATCATCTTCGGTGGGATGAAGCAAGTCACCATAAATCCACTCGTCATTATCTATACGTTTTCCACGAAATAGAATTTCTCTCATTTCATTTTCTCCTTTTATCATTTTTACTTTCATTCATGTTCCTCTCACGCATAATGTCAAATTTCTGAAGACATCTTTTACACACATTCTCTTTGATGTGTCGGTCTGCAAACTTTTCCATACATCTGCTCTTCGATAACTTTCAAGCCAGATATAAGATTTACATTCCGAGCATAGATGTGGGAACAGAGCAAATCTATTACATAGAAGCATCATCTCTTATTGCCCTTTCTAATACTATTTCAGCTATACTCCATGATGCTTTCAAGGATTGTCTCAAACATCTGTTTAACCTTATATTTTATTTGAATATCTTCGTCAAGCATCTCAGTAGCTTTCATAAATTTAGATTCAATCAAGAACAGTATCAAGACGAGTAGCCTGTGCAATCTGATGATTTCTATCTTTTACTTTCATGAAATAGTCGTTGATAGCTTCTGCTACAATTCTTCGTTCAGTATTTTGTTCTTCTTTGTAATATAGATTACGATACCAATTTAGAATATCTTCTGGGCTACTACATTCCTTAGCACCTTTTACAAAATGCTCTTCAAGAAAGTCTTTTGACATTGATTTGTCCTCTCTTTTCTCAGGGTCATCTTCAGTAAGTACGGGTATCAATTCATTATTCTTTCCTACAAGGTAGGCGCTATAACCTTTTACCACAAGGGTGCCGTAAGGTAATTCTTTAGCATCTCGGTCATTAGCAATCCCTACCACTCGCAGCTTAAGACTATTTTTCACGTCTTTAACATTACCATATTTTTGCTTAAAATAACGACAACCTTCTTTATCTTGCTGATAAACCGTAACATTATAAACACCGCAATTGCCATACCCTCCTACGTTACCTTCGAAATATTCACAGTTATTACAAATAGTGTCAGCCATGAGTATTCTGCTCCTTTGTGCATTCTGAATTAAGAAATTTGAAAGCATCAAATGATGTAAAACAACCATTTCCCCACTTATGGCAAGAGGGACATTGACGAAAGTTTTCAAGAAACTCAGCAAGTTCTTCGATATTCATTTGTTTAACATACTCAAACCAAGTCATTATTCTTCTCCATACATATAGTTAAGTTTACATTTCTTACAAGTCTCACAAAGTTCATCAACATATCTACTCATTTTACCAATCGCATCCTTCAAATTTGCCTTTACCATAATAAAAATCTATGGCGTCGTGAATATTGTGAATATCATCTTTGCAAAATGCGGCGCTCATATGACTACTTCCGCAAACTTTACATTTTATTTCAAAACCACAGTCATTGAATTCAACATAAGAATTTTTAACAGTAGGAGAAAGGCAACAACAAAGATAATTGTCTTTTTTACTCCTTCCGCAAGGAGTAGTTCTTTTTACTTTAAGAAATTTATACAGTATCCAATCGACTTTTGCGAAAAAAGTTGAATTTTTATAAATTTCAACTGGTCCGATTTTCATAGATTTTTCAACTCCTTTAGCATTCTCTCAATTGTTACTTTAGGAATACACACAAATCTATCTTCTTCATTGAAATCAAGATAATGTTGTAGAGTACGAACGATGTCTACTTTACCTCTTTTACTTTGTTTTTCTTTAAGTGCTTTTTCTTTTACATGGGGATAAATGTCACACTGGCATCTATCGCCGCCACAATGACACGTATCTCGCTCAGGAGTGCCCCAGCACTCTCCTTCAACGATAGTATATTTCATCGTCGTAATATAAGGGTTATAAATATAACGTTCTCTTGTATGATAGGATTCACATTTCTTCATTACAATCACCTATGTTTAAGAATCTCAATTTCTTCTTTAAGTGAGTCGATTTGCTGTGACTGTGTTTCAACAAGACTTTTTAGTTCGTTAAATCTTTCTTCTTCAAAGATCTTTTTCGTATCATTATTACACTCAATTTTTAATCCAACAACGGTCCCGATAAGCATTACAATAATACCAGCAACCATCATAAATGTTCTATAGGTACTATGCTGACAAGTATAAACACTGAGCAGAGTCATTGTAAGTCCACTAGTAAACAAGAAGTTAGCGTAAAACATCAACAGTTACTCCTCCAAATATTTTCTTGCTTCTTCCGCAGAATGATAAAGGTCACTCGCGAGAAAACGATAGGCGCAATCGTAATCGGTAACTACCCAATCTTCACCATCCCAGCGAATTTCATCAACCTGAAACCAACAAACGATATCATTTGCAATATAATAGGCAAAATCCATCGGCATAAACGGCGGGATAAGGACTTTCTTTTTATCAAGAAACTGGTCGCAAGAAATTTCCGGCTCGCTGAAATTCTCATGGCCGTTGTCGCACTTAAATTGAACAATGCAGGCTTTTTTATGGATACAGTTTTCACACAAACTCATCGTCATCTACCTCGCTGAAGTATATAAAACGTTCTTTAACCGTATTAAAATCCTCATTGGGGAAGATATATACTGGGGTCAGCTCACCAAAACAATGATGGCGATATAACCAAGCCACAATCTTTACCGCACAATTATGGGTATTGGCATAAATAATAGCTTCGCGAATATCCTCATCGACCGGAATATCTTCGCAGTAAAATTCTTGAACTTTAAACATGGTCAGCCTCCCTCACAAAACTTACTCCATTGATTTCAATAACATCAAACTTATCAATATTATCTTTATCAATGGTAATACTTATCCTATCGTTATTGATTATAATAGCTTTTGCGTTGATAGTCAACTTATCTGCGAGCAGCTTGATTTCTGAATGCTTTTTAGTGGTGTAATAAAAATCCTTTGCCGCATTAGCACCATCTGGGAGATGAATTGTGATACTATTTTCAATAGCCGCAGTTGAAGCATTTGATATAAAATAACGACAGCAAGCTGGACAGTAATATTCTCCTTTTGAGGGATTATAAATTCCAGACATATTTCCGCAATAAGAACAACTTACCATAATCAATCCTCCACTTGACAATTTTCATGATTTATCGGGTCTTCATAATCATTATGAATGTAAATATATGTTTTACATTTTGGACAGTAAAGTTTATCCGCAATGTAATCGTTTCCTTTAATGAGATTCATCTCGGTTCCGCAACAAGCTCAGCAATACATAATTATCACCACACAAATTCAGGATGCTCTTTCATAAAAGGTTTAATAACATCATCAATAGCTTGTTTTGCAACTTTCTCGCTTGAAAAATAGATGTTTTGACTGTGGCAATAGTGATTAGCTTCAACAACAAAATGACCCTTTGTACTATCAAAGTAGATATAATAATGCGGGTTTGCACCATCTTCATTCCACTCAACATCTTCTGCTTCATTATCCCAAGCATACTTTAATAGTTTGCGGTTAAGCAATTCGTGAAGATATACTTGATAAGCAAAATCTTCGTCATTGAAACTGTTTGCCGCAGCCATAAAATCTTTATCGAATTCATCTTCAAAAGATGTTGAAAATACTCCGTCAACAATATGCGTAGAATAATATTTTTCGCCAAATTTAAGTTCACTATTAAAAGGATTATTTCTTTTCTTTTTGACTTCAATACCAAGCGCTTTTAACTGTTCCTCGGTAAGTTCGGTTTTCTTTCCGTTTATTACTATATAATTTTCCATATTATTTTCCTCTTTCTTCATTAAATTTTCTTTGAATTCCTCAATAACACACCTAATGTGGTCTGTATCAGCATTACAACTGATGTCACATTGTTGCTTATACTTGTATTCTTTTCCTTTGAAAGTAAAGTAAAATTCTTTAGTTTCCCAGTTTACAGCCGTACATATTACACCATCATAGTCTATATGATATTTATCCGTATCATCTGAATGGGTATGGTCACGGCAATAATGGTTTGAAGCACTAAGGCTTTGTTTCCCGCAAATCGGACAACCATTTATTACAATATAATTATCCATTAGTTATTCCCCTTTCTAAGTTCCTTGACACTCCTCACGACTGAAGCAGCAGCTTCAGCTGCAGGATTTTTGGTTCAATGATCATTGAATGCGCTTTATATCCCTACGGCTGAAGCCGGGGGTTTTACGGCGTTCTTCGATAAGGTAATTCGTCAACAATGATTTTCATGTTTCTTTCCACCCATTCTTTCTAATTATTCTTCGCATATTTTCTATGCCTACGGGATTCATTGAATGAATGTGGATGGGATAGTTGCGACCGGTTTCTTCGAGCCAACCGAGAAAGTTTATATAATCGCCACCATGTGATGCATAGTCACCAGCATCGTAGTCTAAATTGATCACTTCAATATTGACTTTCCCTGTTTCATAGAATTCCAAGCTATAAATTGCTTCATTAACACTACGGATCCAAACATACCCGTCAGGTGCAGGACGTACATCATCAATCCAAATTTTCATAATTACCTCACCTACAAAAAGTTTTTGGCACATCTTGAAGCTCTCCATCCTTGACAAGCCTGTCAAGGTATTCTTCCCATCCACACTCTGTCTGGTCGTAAAACTTATTTACAATTTTTTGAATAGCATTTGCATTCTTGCCGTATCCTTGAATTCTAGCAGGGAGAATTCTCATGATGTGACTCCATAAAATAGTAGGATCCTTTTGTTGGAGTTTGTAACCATGAATATGCTCGTCAGACATAAATTCGTCATACTCCACTACAAAGATAGTGTTATTCTGAATATACTGTTTAGTCATCCTGTCCGTTCTCCTTAACATAATTCTCAAACATAAAATTCTTAATCGAGAGTTCAAACATATCCTCTCCGTCGTCGCCATCTAGAAGAACAGTAGCTTTATCGGGATAGATATCAATCAAGGTATAACGTTTTCTAAGCTCAGGCATCATAATACCAATGTCATACTGCTTGCCGATATATTTACTCATTTCATTGATAGTCATTACCCAATCTCCTCCTGCCCCTTTTTTCATCCATTCGTCCGCCATTTGCGTCTGTTCAGTTCAGTTAATCGCAGCCTTGTTTCAATTTGATATGAGCGCATACGATTTTCGGTTGCGACACGCTCATTCATTGCGTCATTCTTCGCGCGACCTTGCTGATATTTTTCACAAGAAGAATGGCAACCAACTCGTCGTTCTTTGCAATTCATACAGGGATAGATCATCTTGTACAAACTCCTTCATTTATCTCTTTTATAACCGCCGCCAGAGCGGTCTGACCATCCAAGAAGTTTTGCCGTTGATTTGAATTAAGCCATCCGTCTCTATGCAATTCATAATCATCATAAATGTTGATTAGCATTTCCAGAGAATAAATCCCACTCTTGTATACTCTCCGATAGAACTCCATACGATCCGCGATATCAATTCCCCAGCCGGGGCGCATACTCGCCACTCCAATCTCTTAGTTTATTTCGTTTGACTGATTACATGATACCACATTCAAATTGGTTTGTCAAGAAAAAATTTCATCAAAATCAAAAGTTTTTTCTTCTATCGGAGTCACTTCGAACTTCTCAATAAAGCCCTGTGCACTTTCTATCCCCATATACTCATTCACATTTGGCTTATATATGGCCTCCAGTCGGAATTTTTCATGCGCAGTTAAGCTATCGATCGTTCCGCTATCGGCAAAAAACTTGATCAGATCCATCCCATCGGCAGAAATTTTTATTGTATTCTGGTTCTTCCCGAGGATTTGCACGGCAGAACGGTTAACTTCTGCATCGAAATAGAAAGTCGGCTCTGGCAAACCTTTGCCCCAAAGCCGTTTGTTTTCCATACAAACACGACACAAATCCAAATCGGCAGCGTTCAATTTCGCCGTTACGTTATCCGCAGGATGAACATCTATATCTAAACCATCAAACCACTTCGCCAATCTATTTAAGTTACTCTTTTTAATCACGATGCCACAAGCTGACAAATGCCCCATGCAATTTGCAAGCCCGGTCGCATTTATTTTGTCGGCAATTGGTTCTGGGCTGCGAAGCGAACCGCTCCACATCGTTGAATTTAATTCTCGTAGAACAAGAGTTGGCTTATTGTATTCGCCGCATAATTTTCCAGCGATAAGACCAGAATACGGCGCATCATCTTTGTCTATAAACGCAAATATAACCTTGTGCGTGTTGTCAATTTTGCCTTCCAAGTCTTCAACTACGACTTTGACACGAGAATCTTGCGCAGACTTTACCGAACGCAACCGCCTTAACGCCACATCTTCCGCAATTTCTGTGCCGGTAAGTCCAGAAAAGAAAATCATTTTTTGCTGCTCATCGACCGGGCAACGGGCTAAGGCGTTTACCAAAGGCCCAATGCCAAAAATAATTCCTTCTGGCGTAACTCCGCGCCGACAATTCTTATTGAATAGATATTCAATAAATTTGTTTGAATATACATTCTCTGCGCCATGTTTTTTCAGCCCGAAATACATATATGCGCGATTTTCCAACGCTCTCAAATCGCAAACATCGGTGGCCAAAGATACGGCAACCAGATCTTCATAGCCCGGATATTCGATCGAATTTTTCTGGCAATACGCTCTTGCCCATTTATCAACAACGCCCGTGCCACTCAACGCGGTGTTCAATTTTTCTCCGCAATGCGGATTGATTAGAACGCAATGCCGATTTTCATTTTCAATTTCGTGATGATCCAAAACTAGAATTTTTACATTGTGTGCAGCAAGCTCGGCGCAATCATCCGCGCTATTCGTCCCAGCATCTGGGATGATCAGAAATCGAATTTCGGATTCGATTATCTTGCTCACCAAGTCATGGATGCCGTGCTGCTTTGCTGTGTGCGTGAATACCTGAATGTTCAAATCGGATTTTACATGGCGCAAAAACAGGTAGGCCAAGCTGGCAGAGCAGTATCCATCCGCATCACTATCAACCACAATGCCGATTTTCATTTCGTTTTCTATGGCCGATTTTGTGAGTTCGATTGCCTCGTTCATATGTGGATAGTCAAATGGATCATCATACGCCGTTTCGTCTGGATGTAAATAGAAATCCACATCTTCTGGCTTGATGCCATTTGCGACCAAATAATCTTTCAAAAAGTTCTGCTCATTTGCTTTGCTAAAATCTGGAAATAGCGCGTTGATTTTCATAATGTCAATTCTTTGCTCCTTTTCTTTGATATTTAATAATGGATTTTCAAAATGAAATGTCTGGGCAGTATCTGTATACTAAAAATACCAATTCAAAATTTTTGCCTATATTTATAATGGATTTCCATAAAAGATTTGATGCTCGATTTTGGATTTCGATTTTCTGATTCAAAATTGCAAATCCGATTTTCGATTTCAAATTTCCAGCCCCGCATATATAAGTACAATTGCATTTGTTCCTCATCTCTTTATCTGTCCATTTGCAATTGACCATACATCTATAGATTCATATGTTTATTTATGCGCATTGATATTGACCTTGATTTTTAGCGTTGATAGAAATCAAAAAAACAACCATATTGATTGGTGGTCGTATAAATCTCCCACCAATCAATTCGTCGATCAAAACAAATTCATGAATGAGTGATGCTGCTCATATTCGTCCAACCGAGTCTATCTAAGTATAACCAGCATTGTCAATGTTCACATAAACCTCAATCATCATATACACATCACCACCCAATCGTATACTTCGCTACATATAGTATAGCATATAATAGACCATATGTCAACGCATAAATATATCAATACAGTGGCATATATACATACACTAATATATCCATACATACATATACCACATCGCTGGAAAAAATAAAAACAAGCCTAATCCGCGCGCTCTGGGATTTTAAGTGATAGCTGGGATTTTGTGTGCTTTAGCAATTCATCATGTTATTGTAATACCACTTCAAAGTGTTAAAGCGATGAAGTCCGTTTGTGCAATCTGCTATAAACACCCCCTCGCCGCCACGTCACCCGGAAGCCGATCGGCGCGATCCGCCAAGGCGGCCACCGCACGATATACCCCCTCAAACGCGCCGTAAAGGCCCAAAAAAGGCGCAAAAAGCCTCGGGCGGTATCTGCATACTACCCGAGGCAAAAACGCGATTTAAAGGCATTAACGGGCGTGAATCTGCGCGAGGTGGTGAAGATGCCGTCGCAGGCGATCCGCCGAGCACCATATCACAACCCCTTCCGGATCCGTGCGTGGCGCATAGTATACCGTACCGCCCTCGTCGATCCAAAAAAGGAAACTAGACGCGATCACGTCATATATAAACCCGCCGCCGCCTTCGCGGCCGTCCCAAGCGTGCATTTTTTCCATAATGCGATTCCTCCTTCAATCTTCTTCGGCATGATCCCAGCCGACGGGATCCACCGCTCGCGCGATCTTCCGAAGCATACCCGGCGCGACGGCATACGCAAGTCGACCGATCACAAGGCCGACCGCGATGATCAGCAGCACAAACCCAAACGTGAACATTTTTCACTCCTCCTTTAACCATAAAATTCCACAACGTGGATCTGATCTTCCAGCCCCGGCGCAAGATACCGACCAAGCGCGAGAACGGCTTCCCGCGTCATGCTATCACCGGC
>OJAW01000245.1_pt1 | contig 42161 bp, 38 predicted proteins | sample 1589151 | NCBI WGS metagenome assembly OJAW01 (sample SAMN03283290) | human gut metagenome | biome: human-associated habitat; material: feces | host: Homo sapiens | place: Peru | collected 2012
AGGCATACAGAGTACCAAAGGCGTGAGACGGTGCGTTTTGGGCTTATGGGGTTCGACTCTCTTTTGCTATGCAGACTGTATAACCGGTCTGCATTTTTTTATTTACTCATATGATAAAAAAGTGTATAATGTATAGCGGTGATACTATTGTCAAGACATTTAGAGTATATAATTCCCGAAAGCTATGACGGCAAAAAGGTTATTCATTTTTTAAGAGGGGAAAAGAAGTTTTCGTGCCGTCTTATCGCTTCGCTCAAACAAACGCCGGACGGCATTGAATTAAACGGCGAACACATCAGAACGATAGACAGAATAAAAACGGGCGACATTTTAAGCGTAAATATTCCCGACGACGACAACAGAATAGAACCCGTGAATTACCCGCTCGACATTGTGTACGAGGATGAGGATATCATGGTTATAAACAAACCTGCAGGACTCGCGGTTCACCCCACGCATAACCACCAGGGCGACACGCTCGCAAACGCGGTTTCTGCTTATCTTATGAATAAGGGTAATAACGTATCGTTCCGTGCGGTCGGCAGACTTGACAAACAAACGTCGGGACTCGTTCTGCTCGCCATGAATAAATATTCCGCCGCGTATCTTCCCGACAGATACGAAAAAGAATATTTTGCGATTGTCAAGGGATTTTACGACTCGCCCGGTACTATAAACAAAAAGATTTACAGACCCGACCCGATGAAATCGCTGCGGTCTGCAAGCAACGAAATCGGCGACGAAGCCGTAACGCATTATACGCCGGTTTCAAGCGACGGGAAGCGCACGCTCATGCGTATAACGCTCGAAACGGGCAGAACTCATCAGATTCGCGTTCACTTTTCGTCAATCGGTTCACCCCTCGCCGGCGACGATATGTATTTAAGCACGGATTCTTCGATAAAAAGAGCCGCGCTCCACTGCGGAAAGCTGACGCTGATACATCCAGTGATAAACGAGGAAATGACGTTTACCGCTCCCCTGCCCGAGGATATGAACGCAGTGCTCAACAACCACGACTCCCCGTTTGTCCCCGTAAAAATCAAGACATAAAATGACCGCGTATCTTTCGGTACGCGGTCAAACTTATTTGTTTATATACTCTTATTTAATAAAAGCGGCTGCAAGCTCCATAAGACTTTTCTTTGAATAACCGTCGAGGCTCCATCTTGAAGCGGGGACATCACCCGTGAATGAGTCAAATATGATCATCTGCTGAATATTTCCTGCGGAATCACAGTTCTCCATTCCGATAAGCGTGTCGCCGTCCATGTAGAAATTGAGTTTAGCTTTATCACTTGCGAAAACATAGCAGGTTACGTTATCCTTACCGTTGAACGAAGTTACCTCGGTCGTATACTCGGATTTCGAAATATCGATCGTAGCGAATGTAAACGCTAAATCGGATTCTTTCATACCGAGGAGACTCATTGCAAGCTTATCAAGCTCTGCGTAAGCTTTCTTTTCGTCGCTGACAATATAATACTTAGCAACGTCTTTCTTAAGCAGGTTCTTCTGCATTAATTTAAGCAGGTCGAGATCCATTCCGTCGGCTTTCATGCTTATACGCATACGCTCGCCGTCGTTCGTAAATCTTACATGCTGCTTTCCGCCGCCGGCTACAATAGTTCCGACAAAATCAAATTTACCATCAGTAAAGCTGTGAATAGCGGCGGGAATGTTATCGTCATAACCGGGCTTCGTGGTCGGCTCCGCCGTCGTGGGCTCGGTCGTGGGCTCGGTAGTAGGAGCAGTCGTGGGAGCGGTCGTTTTCTCAGTGGGCTTTGTTGTAGGTTTGGTGGTAGGCCTCGTTGTAAAATCGATTTTCTTCGTCGTCGAGGTAGTGTCGGAACCCTTGGTTATCTCATCATACTTCTTCTCTCCGCCCATCTCATTGATAAGCTTTGAAGCGTATCTTAAAACAAGTCTTGCGTCGGCAATGTTAACATTTCCGTCTCCGTTAGCGTCCGCAGCGGGCAGAAGAGAATCGTCAAGCATTTCGAGCTTAGCCGCATGACGGAGAATCATTCTCGCGTCTTTCGCGGTAATTTTACCGTCGGTGTCGACGTCGCCGAGAGCGGGAGCCGCAAATGCCATCGATGTCGCTGCGAATACTGCCGCCGCGGTAAGCGATACTGCTGAAGCAAGTGCGATTATCTTTGATTTTTTCATTGTATTCACCTTCCTGAAAAATAGGGGCGCATACAAACATATGCACCCCCTTATATTACTTAATAATTAATACTGAACATCCCAAATATTGATAGTATTAACGAGTCTCGCAGAACCGTCAATCGTAACAATAACAGCAGTAAGGTTTGCGGTGATATCAACATTCATAATCTGATCAAGCGTAATAACCTGATTATTTGAGGGATTATAAACGAGAGTAACGGTACAATCGGTATACGTAAGACTGAAGCTGTTAACCTTAACCGCCTTAACGCCTGCAAGCGTTTTATCTATATCAGCCTTTGACATGGGGCTGAACATACCGCCGGTGAAGCTGGGCGAGGATGTTGCCTTGGGATCATTGATAGGCTCCGGGTTGTCCTCGGGAAGAAGAGTAATCGTAATTTTTACGTTATCGCCTTCCTTAACAGCAGATGCGCTCTTGATTTTGGAAGGATCGGTAAGAAGGCATCCTGCTGTGTCGTGTCCCATTACGGGCCATGCGTGCATATCGGAGCCTGCCTCCTTAACCTGGGGAGTAGCTTTTGCCTTTTCCTCTGTGGTCATGAAGGTTTCAGCAATGGGAAGTACGGTATTTCCGAGCTTACCGAGATTACGGTGCTCCGCGGGAAGAGCCTGGAACTCAACCTTCTTGTATGCGGGCTTCTTAGACTTAGCCTCGTTCATAACCTCGGTGTACTTCGCAAGAATTTCCTCGTTAGTCGAAAGACCCTCGAGTCCGCCCGAAGGCGCATTGTTTTGTCCGCCCTGCTGAGCGTCGCCGCCCTGCTGGTTATTATCGCCGGTCTGAGTACCGGTCTGCGTTCCTGTCTGGGTTCCTGTCTGAGTGCCGGTCTGTGTTCCTGTCTGAGTGCCGGTCTGTGTTCCCGTCTGAGTGCCGGACTGTCCGCCGTTGTTTACAGCTGCGGAACCGGTCTGCATGGAAGCTACCTTGTAACAGCACAGCGCGCTCGTCGCCATGGAAACGCAGATAGCAATAACTGCGACCACGGACAAAAGCTTAGTGAGAACGGGTGCGTCGTACTCGTAGTATTTTTTCATAAAAAGTTTACCCCTTTCATGGATTCCAACTATCCAATGATTTCATGTTTTTAATAATTAAAAAACTGCTTGTATTAAATTTACAACAAAATTAAGAGAATGTCAAGATTAAAAAACAGAAAATATTATCCTATTAACATATTTTCTTATTTTCCACCTGTTTATTTATACTTTATACACAAGTTGGCAACATTTGCACTTAATTTTCCGTCATTTTTTTGAGAGCCTTGAGTCCGAGCAAAACGCCTTTTTCGCACTCCTCCATACCCTCGAATTCGACGGTTACCCATCCGTCGTAGCCCTCGGACATGAGAGTGTGCAGACACTGATATACGGGAATGTCTCCGTGACCGATTATCGCGCCCCTTAAATACGTTCCGCCTCTCGTCTTAAAGAATCCGTCCGCAAAAAACGGCGCATTACCGCTTCTTACATAAAAATCCTTTGCATGGACATGGAAAGCGTACGGTGCGAGTCTGCCGACAGCCTCGACACTGCTCTCGTCCGCGCACGCAAAATTTCCTATGTCGATAAGGAGTCCGAAGTTATTGTCCGCAACTGAGTTTACGAGCTTCTCGACGCGTCTGCTATCCTGCGAGAAAAATCCGTGATTTTCGACGGTCGTTTTAATTCCTTTTGTTTTTGCGTACGCGGTAACCTCACGGCATCCCCGTATAAGTGCGGGCAGAGCGTCGTCAAAGCCTCTGAATCCGCGTTTGTCCCTGCCGAATCCGCCGGTCGCGTCATGGCGCATGACTTTAACGCCGAAAACCTCGGCAACGTCGACCTTTTTCCTGACTCTCTCGATTTCCTTTTCAAGGTTTCCGTCCGAGCCGTTTAAAAAATCCGCGCCGACGGTATAGCTTGAAACCTCGAGTCCCGCTTCATCGCATTTCTCTTTTAAAATCTTTGCATATTCAATTTCGCTCATCCCCTCGGGAGGGTTGATATCGACGAATTCAACGCCGTCAAAGCCCTGCTCCTTTGCAAGAAGAATACAGTCCTCAAGCGTTTTTTTACCCGACGAGGTCAGCTGTGAATAGCTGTACATGCTTACGGAATATTTCATTTTTTATTTCCGCTCCTGTTTTTAATTTTGTCCCAATATTCTTTTGCCGCCTGCTCGTTCTTATTGTCCCCGAATTCGTAGTAGACGGTATCTTTTATAATGTCGGGCAGATACTGCTGTTCGACCCAGTGATTTTCGAACGCATGCGGGTACTTATAAAACTGCCCCTTAACCTTTGCGTCCGCTCCGTCGTAATGCATATTCTGAAGCTGTCTCGGCACAGGTCCGTATTTGCCGTTTTTAAGGTCAGCCGAAGCCGAATTAATCGCCTCGTATGCGGAATTCGATTTAGGCGAATTGCAAACGAGAATGACCGCGTCGGCAAGAGGGATACGCGCCTCCGGCAAACCTACCTGCAAGGCTATGTCTACCGCCGACTTTACTATCGGAATAATCATCGGGTATGCAAGCCCCACGTCCTCGCACGCACAGACAAGAAGCCGTCTGCACGCAGAGGCAAGGTCGCCCGCATCCAGAATTCTCGCAAGATAATGAACCGCCGCGTTCGCGTCCGAACCGCGCATAGACTTCTGATAGGCAGAAACGAGATCGTAATGCTCGTCGCCCTCCTTATCGTAGCGAAGAGACGTTTTCTGCGTCAGGGTCAAAGCGTTCACCATCGAAATAACGCGTTTTTCGCCCTCCTTGGGCGTTTTCGAGCTTAAACACAGCAGTTCGACTGTATTAATCGCCTTTCTGACATCGCCTCCGCACCCGTAGGAAACGTGTCTGATAACGCCGTCCTCAATGTCAAGCCCGCATTTTAAATCCCGAGCCATGACGGAAAACGCACGCTCTATCGCCGGAACGATATCCTCCGGCGTTACCGTTTTGAATTCAAAAACCGTCGAACGGCTCAAAACCGCGGAGTAGACGTAAAAATACGGATTTTCCGTAGTCGAGGCTATAAGCGTTATCGAGCCGTTCTCAATATATTCAAGAAGCGACTGCTGTTGTTTTTTATTAAAATACTGAATCTCGTCAAGGTAGAGAAGAATTCCGTTTCGTGCGTGGAACGTATCTATCTGCGAAACTATATCGCGTATGTCGGAGATGGACGCGCTCGTGCCGTTTAATTTATATAATTTTTTATCCGCCGAGTCCGCAATAATCCGGGCGACGGTCGTTTTACCGACTCCCGACGGACCGTAAAATATCATGTTCGGAATTTCTCCGCTCTCTATGATATTTCTAAGCGGGGCATTTTCGCCGATAAGGTGCCGCTGACCGACGATTTCGTCAAGAGACGCGGGTCTTATCCTGTCCGCAAGAGGCTGAGCCACTTTCTTTTCCTCCATAATATATATGATTGTTTTTTCAATTTAATTTTATCATATATACATATAATTTTCAACATAAAAAACGGTTTGCAGTTCAAAATCCGCAAACCGTTTTATTAAAATACTTATTTAAGTCTTTCGACGAGGTCTCTGAACACTCTTTCGACGGTAAAGCAGATATCCTTACCGAGCGAATTCGTCTCATGGTAATGATTTCTGTCGAATCTGTCGTGAACGCTCGAAAGATACGCCTGCGTCGGGTGAAGAACGGAGTCGTTCGGAGCGACGACATAGCCTGTCATGTCGTTCGACACGCCGAATACCATAAGCGAATCGTCCCCGCATATCTCGGCAAGAGGTTCGGGGTTTATCTCGGGGCCGAGCCCCGTAGCCGAATCCTCCGCCGAAGCGTAACCGCCGTATACAAGCTCGCAGAAAAGCTCTCCGGGGAATATAAGTATCTTCTGACTGCCTATCTTCATATAGGTCATTTCCGTTCTGAGCGCTATGCCGACATTGCATCCCGGGTACGGGAACTTATCCGCCGTACAAACCTTTAATATAGGCATAAGCGCAAGAATGCAGTTGTCGATAGGTGCGTAATATTTCTGCGAAATGAATGAAATCGAAGAATCAAGCTCGACGTCGTTGTCGATTTTCAAAGCCGCCTCGCCGAGCATTTCTCCGCCCTTTTTCGTTCTAACGTATCTGTCCTCGTCAAGATCGGCTATATTCGCAGCCGCAATCGCGCCGACGGAGAAAAGAACGTTGACCTTCTTCGACTCGTTGATCTTTTCCCTCATAAAATAAGGATAATCCGCGCTGATTTTAGAATTTGCACCGCCCATAGTATTCGGATGAGCCGAATAATTCATGAACCACGTTTCCGTCGAGCCGTCATCGGGAACGAAACGGAGTCTTGATAATTTATCGTTTACGACATACGGCGCCCTTCCGTCCTTTACAGCGTCGGGTACGTGAATATGTCCCATATAAAGCTTACCGGGCTTTCTGTCATTATAAGCCTTGATGCACACGTCCTTAATACTTGCGAAAAGCTTAGCCATATAAGCCTTGTCAAGTCCCGTTCTCGGAAGTTTGCCCCAGTAGCCGACGGTGTCGATACCCGCGTGCGTATGCGTACAGCTTATGTCTATGTATTTACATCCCGACTCTCTGCAAAAATCGGAAAGCGAGGCTCTTATCTCGTTAACATCGTGACCGGTCAGACCGATAATATCGCAGCTGACGAGCAGAATACCCTCGCCGCCCTTGCAGTCAAGCCACATTGCTCTGACAGTCGTGGGGTCGTAAACTCCCGTGACGAGATTACCCATTTTGTAGCCCGCCATCCAGTATTTTTTCGCTGTTATGTCAGCGGGCATAACCTCCGCCACAGCGAAACCGCACGAAAAACCGTCGTTTTTATCATTCTTAATATAGACGGGGTCGGCCTTGGGAATAGCCGGTGTACTCATCTTTTTCTGAAGCTTTCTGCCGTTCGAGGATGTGAACTTCAACGCGGCCTTAGCCGCAAGATCTGCAATGTCCATTGATATATATAACCTCTTTTAAAATTATTTATTTGTTTTTTCAAGCCACATGAGAACGTCCGCGAAAATGTTCTTTTTGTCCGTCTCGTTCAAAATCTCATGTCTGTCGCCGGGATAGAGCTTCATCCCGACGTTATTATGTCCCGCACTAACGAGAGAATCGTAAACCTTCTTAACTCCCGCGCCGTATGAGCCTACGGGGTCGTCCTCGCCGGCTATAAGGAATACGGGAAAATCGTTATTAAACGACGTGAACCATTCGGGGCGGTTTACTGTTATGAGAAGGTTGAAAAGATCTCTGTAGCCCGCGGCGGTGAAAAGGAATCCGCAGTATTTGTCGTCAATATATTTATCGACAATTGCATTGTCCTTTGTAAGCCAGTCAAACGGTGTTCTCTGCGGACGGCATTTTTTATTATAAGAACCGAACGCAATTTTATCTATAAGCTTCGATCTGTAATGAGAGCCTTTCTGCTTTATAATCATGTTTGCGAGCATGACTCCGACTTTCGCCCCGGGATTGGGTCCCGCGGTACCGCAGAAAACCGCGCCCTTAATTCCCGCAGAATAAAGCTGAGTATAATATCTTGCGATAAACGAGCCCATAGAGTGACCGAACAGAAAAACGGGAAGCTCGGGATATTTGTCCTTTGCAAGATCGGTAACGAGCTTTACATCGTTAACAAGCGTTTTATATCCGTCCTTCTCACCGAAAAAGCCGAGCTCATCGTCGTTTTTAACGCTCTTGCCGTGACCTAAGTGGTCATGAATAAATACGACGTAGCCCGACGACGTGAGGAAATCGATAAACTCCTCATATCTCTCCAGATGCTCCGCCATGCCGTGGCATATCTGAACAATGCCCTTGACATCAAGCTGAGTTGCCGAATAGTAAGACATAACGTTGAGTTCGGCAAGGCGCGAACATGATTCAATACTGTAATTTCTGCTGAGACTTATCATGGTTAATAATCCTCCCTGTCAAAGCCGGAAAATATATCCCGAAAAAAATACCTTTATAATTGTACCACAAAGAGAACGTTAAAAAAATAATAAATTATTTAATTATTAATTTTTCGTCGCATTAAACAAACGTTCGAGTATTACTTTGTCTAATTCGACAATAAATTTTCATCACGACTTATGGTAAAATAGACATATATTTTAATATGTTTACGGAGAATTATTATGGAAAGAAAAACGGGATTTTTAAATTCGAATTCGATTAAGCTTATCGCCGTTTTTGCAATGACTGTCGACCATATCGCGTGGATGCTGTTCCCCGGATACCCGACGGATTTTCTCCCTGTTATAATGCACATAATCGGCAGAATCACGTGTCCGATAATGTGTTACTGCGTCGCAGAGGGTTTTCATTATACAAAAAATATAAACAAGTACACACTGCGTATGTTCCTGTTCGCTCTTATTTCGCACTTTGCATACATTTTCGCTTCGGGAAATTATACGGATTTTCATTCGTTTATCCCGTTTTATAACGGCGGTATTTTAAATCAGACGAGCGTGATGTGGTCGCTTGCATTCGGACTTGTAATGCTCAGAACGGCTTACAGCGAAAAAATAAAAAACAAGACTTTAAAAGTTCTGCTGATACTATTAGTCTGCGTTCTCGCCCTGCCGAGCGACTGGAGCTGTGTGGCTTCCCTGTTCATATTATCGTTCGGAACCAACAGAAATAATTTAAAAATGCAGTCCGTTTGGCTGATAATATACGCCGCCGTTTACTCGCTCGTATACATTCTTGCGATAGATACGGTTTACGGAATACTTCAAATGTCCGTCGTACTCGCAATTCCGATAATATACGCATACAACGGCGAGCGCGGAAAGAACATTAAATTCAATAAATTCATGAAATGGTTTTTCTATATCTACTATCCGCTTCACCTGTTTATAATAGGAATTCTGAATCAATACGTTTTAAAATAAAATAACAAAAAGCTGTAAACCGCAGATTCCGCGATTTACAGCCTTTTTTTATTGTTTTATCGGTTATTCAACAGTAACCGTGCCGTCCTCTGAAACGGTGATCTTCATTCCCGTTTTAACGTAATCGAGGAATTCCTGTCCGAGATTGTCGACCGTCGGCATGGGGTTGTTCTCGTTCCATACTGCGGAGAGAACCGCGCCCGCTGCTGCGAGTGAATCGATAGGATGAGCGAACAGGAGACAAGCGGGCGTTCTGCCCATTACGTTTGCGCAGTAGAGAACCATTCCGCCCGTTGTCGAGCCTATGGTCTGGGGAAGACAGAGAGCCGTTCCCGCCATGGGCTTTTCGTATATATCGGCGTTGTTCTGATCTCCGCACTTAGCGGTCTTATCGCCGAACATGAGGCTGTGCTGAAAACTTGCGAGAGTGTTGAATCCGTTATGCGAAACGAGAGCCGTCGCTTCAGCTTTTCCGGGAACTACCGGTCTGCCTTTAAAAGTTTTCATCTCACTTTACCTCCTTTGTGATATAGTCGAGTATTTCGTCGCTCGTATAGTATCTTGCCGAAGTGTAAGTACGAAGCTTATTCGAGTTCGTAATTACGGGCTTCTTTCCGCAGAGCGGATTATTCATATACATAAGCGGGCAGATGTAGCTTAGAACTACGCCTGTCGTTTTGAGCTTAGCGGCGTGACCCGTTCTGTTAAACTTATCAACAACATCGGGAGCGGCGGTGAATACAGTCGGAATCGAAACTTTTGCAAGTCCGTTCTTTCTTAAACCGTCATAAACCTTATCGGTCCACTCAATAAGCTGGTCGTACGTAAGGTGAGGACATCCGACAAAGCAGAGTTTGGGCTTTGCGTTCTTGTCTTTCCAGATAACGGGGTAATTATCCTTAACTCTCTGAAGCTCCGCGTCGTCGATGACATAAGTCTGCGCGTTCTCTGCAATAAGCTTCTCGCCCTGCTCGACAGCCTCGGGAGTGAGATTTTCAACATGATACAGACCTACCGCGCCGTTTGAGGCGGTAGCCGCGCCGAAGTCTTTAAGATAAGCCTTAACGTCGTTGTTTATTTCGGTTCCTATCCATTTATCAAGACCCTTGATATACGGAACGTCCTCCATAACCTTCATACCTATAGCGGAGCCTAAAATCTGCGCCTCGGGCTTCCTGCTTGTCTTAACCTCGATAATCCATGTCGCTTTTCTGCCCTCGTCGGTAAGGAGTCCGAAGTACGGGACAAAGCCTACGATAGAACCGAAAAGCTCGATTATGCCCGAGTTACGGTTACATCTCGCGCCGAGTACGGAGTTTGCGAAAACAACCGCGCTCGATTCCGCCCATGAGAGGATCTCGCCCTTTTTCGGGGTGTTGCCTATCTCGTCAAGATAGCACGCACAAGTGTAAGCGTTGTCGTTTACAAGACCCAGTTTACGAAGCTGGGCGTCATATCTGTCCTGCGCGTTGTACATGAATTTCTTAAATACAAGATTCTCTATAAGATTTGACGGAACGTTTTTATCGAGGGGCTTGGGGTCGACGGAAAATTTCTGCGACGAAAGAGCGCCCGCGTCAATAAGTTTATCCATAAGCTCGTAAACGGGCTTCATAACCCCGAGTCCGAAGCTTGTTACAAGATGTCCCATTTTGCTCGTAACGGGAACCATTTTCTCCGCGCCGAAAGCCTCGCCGTAAAGAACGAGAGTTTTCATGACCTTAGCCATGGTCTCGCCTTTTTTACCGTCAAGGATATCCTGCTGCTCCGGAGTCAGAGCCATTTTTGTTTCAGCCATAAAACGATTATCCTTTCTCTCTTTTTTAATCCGAACGTTAAATTATCAGATCGAACGCGCCTTGCGGTACGCACTGCGTACAGCCTCGAATACTCTCGCGCCCTTAAAGCTGTCGCCGACGTTGAATATCTCGGCTGCGGAGTGATTCTTTACGCAGTCGTAATAAATATCTATAGCGCTTCTGTTTCCTGCCGCTAAAACGACCATATCCGCCTTAAGCTCGCGGGTAACGGGCTCGTTCTTAATAGGTCTTAACGCGTCCATAGGATTCTCTACGTTCTCGGGAAGAATCGGAGACCATGTGATGTAAGGATTGGGAACGTTCTTGTTGATATTCTGCTCAACGACGATCTTACCGTCCTCAACCTTTTTAAGCGTAGTCATGTTAAGAAGCTCGACTCCGCCCTCCTCAAGGTAATGGATAAGGTGTCCTCTGTTCGCAGTGCATACATGGTTCATAATATACTTATCCATCTCAACGACCTTAACATTCTTTTTAAGTTCGTATCTTAATACGTAAGCGGTCTCCGCGCCTACTACGCCGCCGCCGATAACAACGATATCCTCGGCGTCCTTAACGATATTACGGTCGTTGAGAACGTCAACGGCGAATACGACGTTTTTATTATTAATACCCTCGACGGGAGGTCTGTTCTGAACGGTACCCGCCGCGATAACGATTGAATCATAGCCCTTTTCTTTAAGAGACTGCGCGTCTGCCGCGGTATTCATAAACAGCTTGAAGCTTTCGTTCTTTTCAAGCTTTGCAACTACGCCCTTAAGATAATCGAGATAATTCTTGAATTCATATTTAATCATGGGCTTGCTTCCGGGAATTACGCTTCCGCCGATTTCGCCCGATTTTTCGTAAAGGTCGACCTTATGTCCTCTCTTTATAAGAGTGTCGGCTGCAACGATACCGGCAGGACCCGCGCCTACAACTGCGACTTTCTTAACAACGTCGGCTTTCGGAATTTCGGGAGAATACTCCTCCTCGAACGCCGTTCTCGGGTTGACCGCGCACTGGGGATGTCCGCCCTCAACGAACTCGTTAAGGCAAGCCTCCTGACATCCGATACAGGGTCTGATGTCGCTTACCTTACCGGCGTACGCCTTGTTGCACCACTCAGCGTCGGCAAGAAGAGGTCTGCCGAGCATAATCATGTCGCACTTGCCGTCTCTTAACGCTTTTTCGGCAAAATCGGGATAACCGAGCTTACCTACTGCTACGACGGGGATCTCAAGACCCATATTAGATTTAATATTATTATCGGCAAAGTATTTCTTTGCAATCTCGGATATGTCAAGGAAGCATCCCGAGGGCATTGATGAAGGCGGATGCGGAAGCCACCAGTTGTCGTAGCATCCGAGGTCGACGTCGAACATATCAACGCCCGCTTCAACAAGCTCTCTCATGTATTCGAGAGTTTCCTCGATCCTTCTCTCGTTCTTGAACTTTTTAAGAGGACTTACGTTGTCCATCTTCGCCTTATAAGTCGCGTTGAGCATGAGCGAAAGGTCGATTCTGTACATAATCGGGAAGTTCGCGCCCACTCTGCGGCGGATTTCCTTAACCATTTCGATACCGAATACGGTCGGGTCGGCGAATTTGCCGAGTTTCCTGTGGTTGAACGCCTTATTCGCAATCTGTTCAATGAGATAACCCTCATGACCGTGAAGATATACGCCGTCAAGGTTGCACGCCTTAGCGTCCGCGCTTCCCTGGCCTATCTTTTTAATAATCTTATTAAGACTGATGTCCGAAAGTCTTAAACACGGAACGTCTTTCATATACCAGTTGGGATTGAACGACGAGCTTCTGGGAAGCTTAAGCTGGTTAGTAAGACATTGGGGATTTCCAACTCTGCCGAGACCCGCGGTAAGCTGGATGAATATCGCACTGCCGTGAGCGTGACACATACCGGCGAGATCGCGCCAGGGAGCGAAAACCGTACGGCTTCTGTCAATACGGGGGAAGTAAGTAAGATCGCCCAGCTCTATAAGAGACTTATCGATTCCGTATGTAACGGGAATAAGTCCGGTCGTGATAAGACCCACTCCGCCTTTGGCTCTCTCCTCAAAATACTTGAGCATTTTCTCATTCGGACGGCCTGTTTCGTCGCACATACAGATGTTGCCCATGGGAGCCATAACAAGGCGGTTTTTAAGAGTCAGTCTGTTTACGCGGACGGGGGAAAACATGTTGTCATAGGGATAAAGATTGCTCGTCATAGACGGCATTTCATAACCCTTATTCCACCAATCGGCGTAATCGGAAGCTAACTGCGTGAGTTTTTCTTCATAATTCATTTAGCAAAACCTCCAAAAAAATCGCTATTTACTTTTAAAGTATATCATATATTTTACTAATATATCAATAGGAAAATAAAAAAATTTGTTAAAAAATAATCAATCTTATCAAACCGCGATAAACGCTTTGACATTATCGAAATTCATATTTTCCGCATCTTTTTTGTCGATTAAGAAATACAAATATCCGCTGTCCTCGAATTCCAATGTAAAATCCTTTCCCGCGAACGAATCTATGCATAATAGCAGAGAATATCCGTCGGGTACTCCGTAAGTCTCCTCGGTTTCGGGAGCGTCGCCGAACGCCTGATGGAGCGCGGAATTAAACGCGTTTTCATCGTTCGAAAAATCCATCCGAAGCTCCGAAAATCCGACCTCGTTCCCGTCCTCGTCGACAATCTCGCCGAACTGCAAATCGGAATTGCCGGAGTCGGAAAATCTTACGGCAAAATAGCCGTCGGGCTGTAATCCCGCAGATATACGAGGCTCGTCGTCAAACCCGAGCGGAGCGGTCAGACAGCCGAAGAAATAGATAATTCCGCTTTTTTTAAACACATTTTTGTCGGGGTCGATGTCGTCCGTGCGTATCTGACAGATAAAATCCATGTCGTAGCCGTCCGCGTCCGCCGGCCAGTCGAAATCCTCCGTTATATGAGGCGCGCCCCAGAATTTGCTTACGCCTATTTCACATTCTTTTTCCGTCGTTCCGATATAAACGGCTTCGGATAATTTATTAAAGTTTGGCATAACATTAAACCTTTCCGATTATTTTTTTCCATTCGGCTGTAAGCTCTGCGGTGCTTTTTACCGCGTTGGCGGGACTTGTGGACGGCAGAAGCACAGCCTCGATATTTGTTTTGGGCAGAATATATTTTTTATAAAGCCTGTACGCCGTCGCGCCGTTTGTAAAAACGCGGTCGATACGGCTGTTTTGTATTATAAATCCGATATCGTTTGCCTTAACGTTTTTTATCGACGAATCGGACGAGCCGACTATGTCGCACGAAGCGATAACATCCCATAATGCAACGTTGTGTTCAAGAAGCATTTTCTTCTTATCGTCAATCGTTTCGGGCTTTTCACATCCTAAAATATTCGACATTACATTCCAGAATCTGTTCCTCGGATGAGCGTAGAAAAACATCTCCCCGCGTGATTTTACGGACGGAAAGCTGCCGAGAATAAGAATTTTCGATTTCTCATTCCAAACCGCGTCAAACGGATGGTCTATTCTCTTATATTCGCCCACGCAGAACACCTCGATTATAACTTACAATAACCCGAAAAACAAAATTAAGATACATAAAAAGCAGCCGTCAAATAAATGACGGCTGCAAAATTTCATCTGTAAATCAGCTGCGAATCATTCGCCGGCTTTTTCAGCCTCTGCCTGTGCGAGAAGGTCGTCAATCGAAACAGCAACGGGCTCGTCGTCCTCTGCAGCAGCCTCTTTAACGTCGGCCGCAGTCTCTTCGGGAGCAAGGAGAGCTCTGACGGAAAGACTTACATGCTTCTTCTCAAAGTCGATAGCGGTAATCATAACCTTAACGGTATCGCCGATATTGAGCTCGTCCTGGGGCTTGTCGATTCTTCTGTTCGAAATCTGAGAAATGTGGATAAGACCCTGGATGTGAGGAATAATCTGAGCGAACGCGCCGAACGTCGTAAGAGAAACGATCTGTACGTCGATAACAGAACCTACGGGATAATCTCTCTTGAGAATCTCCCACGGGCTGTCCTCAATCTTCTTGTAGCCGAGAGAAATCTTTTTGTTCTCGGTATCAAGATTCTTGATATAAACCTCGATAACGTCGCCGGTATTGACAACCTCCGAGGGATGCTTGATTCTGTTCCAGGAAAGCTCGGACTTATGTACAAGACCCTCTACTCCGCCGATATCGACAAACGCGCCGAAATCGGTAAGATTCTTAACGGTACCTGTGTACTTCTGACCGACCTCCGCCTGCGCCCAAAAAGCCTCCTTCTGAGCCTTAAGAGCCTCGCGGGCTACGGAATTTATCGAACCAACGACTCTTCTTCTTCTCTTATCAACGTCGATAACTCTGAACTCAACCTCCTTGTTAAGAAGATCGGCAAGATTATCGCGTCTTGAAAGAAGTGCCTGTGAAGCGGGGATGAATACTCTCGTACCGTCGGAGATGACGATAACGCCCTTTTCAAGTATTTCAACGACAGTGCCTTTAAGAACCTCTTTGGAATCGAGAGCCTCAACGACCTTAGCCCAGTTCTGCTGAGCATCGTAACGCTTCTTGGAAAGCATAACGGTGCCTTCCGCGTCGTTTGTTTTCATAATGATGAGATTGAGCTCGTCGCCGACGTTAACGCAGTCGGCAGGATTGCAATTGGGGTCCGCACTGAATTCCTCATAAGGAATATAACCTGTCTGCTTTCTTCCTATATCGACCTGAATCTCGGTGGGAGTAACGCGAAGAACGACTCCGACTACCTTCTGATCAGAATTAAGACTCTTAAGCGATTCCTCAAGCGCCTGCTCAAATGACATTTCCGAATCCTCGACTGCCTGTCCTGCGGCAACCTCCGACTCGATGGGGTTTATAATTTCGGACATGGATTTTAGTACCTCCTTTATTATGCAAACGGGTGTGGACGCACCCGCTGTAACGCCGATGTTACGGCAGCCGGTGAAATCGATATTCTTAACTTCGCCGGCAGATTCCACGAGGTAAGTTTTACAGTTTGCCTCGCAGACATTTTTAAGCTTCTGCGTGTTGGAGCTTATCTTGCCCCCTATTACGACCATTATATCACTTTGGGCTGACAGATTGCAAGCCTCTTTTTGTCTTTTTGCAGTAGCATTGCATATTGTATCAAATATTTTCGCATTTGTACAGTATTTTTTTACGATTTCGCAAATTTTTTTAAATTCAATGGATGAAAAGGTAGTCTGTGCCACCACAAACATTTCCTTTTCAGGGTTTATTATACCATTTTTTAGCATTTCAAGCAATTCTTCCGCACTTGAAAACGTAAAACTCTCCCCGTGAGCATAGCTTCTGAATCCCATAACCTCGGGATGAAAGCCGTCTCCGGCGATTAAAAGAGGGCGTTCGGGCGTCGAATTTTCATTTACGATATTCTGAATTTTCTTAACGAACGGACAGGTCTGGTCGGAAAAATCGCGGTTTAATTTAAGAATTCTTTCATAAACAGTTTTGGTAACGCCGTGGGTTCTGACGACAAGCTCATATCCGTCGGGGAGCTGCTCGGGCTCGTCGATTATGAGAGCGCCCCTGCTTTCGAGCTGTTTTATAAACGCGGGATTGTGAATAAGAGGTCCCAGCGTCGCAACCTTTTTTCCTTCGTTTAATAAATTTTCGACGGCGGTCACGGCTCTGTTGACTCCGAAGCAGAATCCCGCCGATTCGGCTACCTTTATATTAACCATTTTATATTTTCACCTTTTTATATACGAAACGATTTTATCGACGGCTTCTTCTATCGTCATATTTGACGAATCGATAAGCACCGCGCCGTCCGCCTGCTTCAGGGGTGCGGTTTTACGGTGCGAGTCGTTGTAGTCACGCTCCTTAATTTCATAGAGAACAGTCTCGTAATCGGCGGGGATGCCTTTTTCTTTAAGCTCCTTACAGCGTCTGTCGGCTCTGATTTCGGCGGAAGCGGTGAAAAAGAATTTATACTGTGCGTCGGGCAGAATTACCGTTCCAATGTCTCTGCCGTCCATGAGACAGTTGTTTCTTTTCGCGATATCGCGCTGAAGAGAGAGCAAAAATTCTCTAACCTCGGGAATAGCGGAAACGTCGGATGCCGCCATGGACGATGCGGGCAGTCTTATCTCCTCGCTTACATCCTCGCCGTTTAAAAATACGTGCTGACTCCCGTCGACGAATCCGAGTGAAACATCAATATCGGCAAGCGTCGCCTTTACTTTCTCCGCATCCTTCGGGTCAATACCCTTTCTAAGAGCGTTAACGCCTACCGTTCTGTACAGCGCGCCCGTGTCGACGTAAATAAATCCGAGCTTCTTAGCCGCCGCCTTTGCGACCGTGCTTTTGCCCGCGCCTGCGGGACCGTCTATCGCAATATTTATCATTATAAAATCTCCTAAAATATATTATTTAAAATCAAATATCAAACACTTCTGCCCGCAAGCACGCCCGTGGAAAAAGCTATCTGTAAATTAAATCCGCCCGTGTATGCGTCAACGTCGATAACCTCGCCTGCAAAGAATAAATTATCGATAATTTTGGAACGCATGGTTTTAGGGTCGATATCCCGCACGTCGACTCCGCCCGAGGTCACGATAGCCTCGTCGATGGGTCTGAAGCCTTTTACCGTAACCGGCAGGGCTTTCAGAACGCTTACAAGCTCATGACGCGTTTCGCGCGTTATCTGATTCGTCCTCAAATCCGACGGAATACCGCATATATCTATTATAACGGGTATTAATTTTCTCGGCAGCAGATTCGACAGCGCGTTAACAGCAGCCTTATTCGAAAACTCCGAAAAATCACGCTGAATCCGCCTGTCGAGTTTGTCAAAATCGAGCGCGGGCTTTAAGTCTATATTAATAGTATAACGCCCGGGATTACCGTCCTTAATATGCGAACTTGAACTTAAAATGACGGGACCCGAAACTCCGAAATGAGTAAACAGCATCTCGCCGAAATCGCGGTAAACCTCTGTGAATTTCTCGTTATCATAGACGGAAATCTCTATATTTTTAAGCGAAAGCCCCTGAAGAGACTTGCACCAATCCTCCTCGCATTCGAGAGGGACAAGCGAGGGCTTTACGGCGGTTATCCTGTGTCCCGTTTTCGAAGCGAGCATATACCCGTCGCCGGTCGAACCCGTGAGAGGATATGACTTTCCGCCCGTCGCGATTATAAACGAGGAGGCGAAGTATTCGTTTTTATCCTCGTCGGCCGCGCTTATAATTTCGCCGTTTTCGACTTTCAAATCAACGATTCTCCCGTGCTCAACCTTAACGCCGTTCTGATTTATATATTTTCTCAGTGCGTCGACTATATCGGAGGCTTTGTCGGACTCCGGGAAAACCCTGTTTCCGCGCTCTGTTTTTAAGCTCACGCCGAGCAATTCAAAAAGCTCCATAGTGTCCTCGGGCATGAAACGCGAGAACGCGCCGTACAGAAATCTGCCGTTTGTCGGCACGTTTTCTATCAATTCGTTGAGCATATAACAGGCATTGGTAACGTTGCACCTGCCCTTGCCCGTTATCATCAGCTTCCTGCCGATTTTTTCGTTTCGTTCTATGAGCAGAACGCTTTTGCCCCGTCTGCCCGCTTCGGCGGCGGCGATAAGCCCCGCGGGACCTCCGCCTATTACCGCGACGTCATATTTCATATATTTTTTATTCTCCCGTTTTTATTTAACGACCTGCACGCTCTCGCTGTAAACGTACGGAAGCGGGTCTACTCTCGTTCCGTTTATCCATACCTCGAAATGAAGATGATATCCGGTCGAGTTACCCGTCGTTCCGATTGACGACAGCTGTTGTCCCGCGGCGACGTAATCGCCGACGGACACTTTAAACGAATTATCAAGCGCGTGCGCGTAAAGAGTCATGATTCCGTTTCCGTGGTCTATCTTGACATAGTTGCCCCAGCTGTAGTGATACTGCGCGGTAACGACGTAGCCCGCCGCCGCGGCAACAATAGGTCTGCCCCTGCAGGAACCGCCGTCGCTGGAAATTATATCAATGCCCGCGTGAAGCCGTCCGCTTCTGTAGCCGTAGCCCGAGCTCAATCTGAAGCAGTTCTGCGGAGCCGGCCAGAGGAACACTCCGCCGAAGCTCTTTGTATATTTTAATACAGACGGAATCCTCGTGCCTATCGCTACTCTCTTTGCAACCGCTTCCCTGACGGTAAATCTCGAAATTTCGTCCTTTCCCGTCTCTTCGCCGTCCTCGTCGTACGATATCATTTCCGTAACCTGATCCACGCCCTGCGAGCCGTCCTTTAAAACGAGCGAGCTGCCGTTATAAAGAGATGTCGAATTTATGTTCACCGTCTCGAACGGAACTGAAACCGTATACACGTTAACCCTTTTCGCAGTAAACGTTACGGGGCTCTCTCCCCTTTTTACAACAAGAACCTCTCCCTCGGACGGTTCTTTCTCTTTATCCGCAGAAGGATTCAGCTTCATAAGCTTTTCGAGACTGATTCCCGATTTTGCCGCCGCGTTTTCGTATGTGTCATCCTTTGAACACGTATAAGTTTTATCGTCCGTCACGGGAGTTGTGAGATACTTATAAAGCTCGTCCGCCGTCATTTTTATACTGTCTGAATCGGGATACAGTCCGTATTCGAAAACGATATCCTCATTAAATGAATATGTATACCCGGGATTTTTTTGATTCTTATTATTTAATATTCTGTCAAATACGCCCTTGGCTTCATTCTGCGACAGGGAAACACATATAAATTTACCGTCGATAAACACTCCGCATCCTGCCGAGGCTTCGGACGGCGACGCCTTTAAAAGCGCCGAGTAAATTACGGATTCATTGCTGAGGTACGTCACAGGGACAACTGCGACTTTATACTCGCCGACTCCCGCTTTTTCGCCCGCGTACGACATACGCTCGTCCGCACGCGCCTTTGCAGAGAGATATACGCTCTCGTCTGTTATGTACCCTGCGGTCTCGCCGTTTACCGTGATCTTTAATGCAAAGCACAGCATGTCGGCGTTAAGCAGTGCCGAAAGCATGGCAATGATAACAATTGCGACAACGGCACAGTTGCCGACATAGCGAAGCAAAGCTCCGTGCTTTTTCTTAAGCGCGGTAAAACAGTCCGAATAGCTTATGCTCTCGCCTGCCTTACGGCGTTTTTTTACGCTTTTCATTTCGGAGAGCAGGCGTGAAATGTCTGTTATACCCGCCTTTATTTTTCTTATAATATACATTGCGACCGATTTGAGCACGCCGTATATCATTATAAATACCTTTTTAACCGAGCGGAAAACCGTGCGTTTGAAGAAACCGCCCGTCTTTTTGAGAGCGGAAATAAACATGCTTCCTATAAGGCATATAAAATATGTAAACGAATCGTCTCTCATATATAAGACGCCTTTCCGTGTAAAATCTGCAATTCAAAAGCTATTATACAGCATAATTAAAAAAAACTCAACCGATAATTATTTACTCTTTATACAATATACAATAATATTACAAATTTTCGAAAATAACGCTTGCAATATATGATTATATATGCTATAATACGTACGGTAAACAGTTAGGATTTGACTTTTGAGTGGGGCGACCCGCTCTTTTGTTTTGTTTAAGGAGGATTTGATTTGTCCGCAAAGAAAAACACGGTTTCCGTCATTTGGGATATTGCCGCCCCGATAGCGGAAAATCTCGGACTGATACTCTGGGACGTCCGATTTCAGAAAGAGGGCGCGAACTGGTACTTAAGAATTTTCATCGACAAGGACGGCGGAGTGTGCATGGACGACTGCGTAAATATGTCGCATGCGCTTGACGAGCCGCTTGATACTCTCGACCCGATAGAGCAGAGCTATTCGCTCCAGGTCTCGTCTCCCGGAATTGAGCGCGACCTTATAAGAGACGAGCATTTTATCCGCTATATCGGCTCGGATATAAAACTCAGGCTCCCCCGCGCCGTCGACGGCAGACGCGAATTTTCCGGCGTTCTCGAAAAATACGCAGACGGAAAAATAACTTTAAAATACGACGGCGAAAATACTTTAACCGTTGATAAAAAAGAAACCTCGTGGGTTCGCCTCGACGACTTCGAGGGCTTCGACTGATAAATACGACTTACCGAAAGGACTGACAGGAAAAATGAATAAAGAATTTTTCGACGCGGTCAACGCTCTTACAAAAGAGAAGAATATTTCCGCCGCGCATCTCTACGAAAAAATAGCGAACGCAATCGTTGTTGCAGCCCGTCATAACTACGACACAAAAGAGGGTATCTACTGCGACATCGACCCCGTAAAACAGACGGTTGACCTTTACATGAGAAAAAATGTCGTCGAGGAGCTTGACAACTGGGACACCGAGCTTACCGTCGAGGAGGCACAGGAGTACAAACCCGGCGCGGTTGCCGGCGACGTTATTATCATTCCTCTTGAAATAAACGACTTCGGCAGAATCGCCGCACAGACTGTTAAGCACGTTATCCGTCAGGGTATAAGAGAAATTGAGCACGGACAGGTACTCGAGGAGTTCCAGAGCAAGAATCAGGAGCTTGTAACCGCAAAGGTAACCGGCACCGACCCGAAAACCGGAAGCATTACGCTCGAAATAGGCAAGGCCGAAGCACTTCTTCCCAAGAACGAGCAGATTCCGGGCGAAACGTTCGAACCGGGCGATTTATGCAAGGTCTACATCGTAGACGTTAAGGATACGGAAAAAGGCCCCAAGGCAATGATATCAAGAACGCATCCCGGACTTGTAAAAAGACTGTTTGAATCCGAAGTTCCCGAAATTTACGACGGCATCATTGAAATCAAATCCGTTTCGAGAGAAGCGGGCTCGAGAACCAAAATAGCCGTTTACTCAAAGGATCCCGACATAGACCCCGTAGGCGCGTGCATAGGTCCGCGCGGCGCAAGAGTCAATAATATAGTAAGCATGCTCGGCGGAGAAAAGATAGATATTGTAAAATATTCGGAGGATCCCGCCGAATTCGTAGGCGCGGCGCTCGCTCCCGCAAAGATTCTCGCCGTCGACATTTTAAGCGAATCGGGCAAATCATGCCAGGTCACGGTTCCCGACACACAGCTTTCGCTTGCGATAGGCAACAAGGGTCAGAACGCAAGACTTGCCGCAAAGCTCACCGGCTGGAAAATCGACATAAAGCCCGAAAGCGGTTTCTATAAACCCATTTCACTTTAATTAAATCATCGGGGAGGTAAACAAATGCAGCAGAAAAAGATTCCCATGCGCAAATGCATCGGCTGTAACGAAATGAAGCCGAAAAAAGAGCTTATACGCATCGTACGCTCGCCGGAGGGCGAATTCGATCTTGACGTTACGGGCAAGAAGTCGGGCAGGGGCGCGTATATATGCAAAAATCCGGAGTGTTTTGCTCTCGTAAAAAAAGGCAAAAAGCTCAACCGCTCGTTTGAAACCTCGGTACCCGACGAAATTTACGATAAACTTGAATCGGAGTTGAACGGAATTTGACAGACCCGTTTTTATCTTTTTTAGGTCTGTGCCGAAGAGCGAACGCTCTTAAAATCGGGCACGACGCAGTCAAGGACGCCGTAAGAAGTTCAAAAGCCAAGCTTGTTCTTTTTTCGTCCGACGCGTCTCAGAGACTCGAAAAGGAAATCAGAAATTTATCTAATACAGTAAACGTCGTCAGAACCGACCGTTCATCAGACGATATCGGCGCGAACATCGGAAAGAGAGCCGCAGTTCTCGCCGTAACGGACGAAAACCTTGCGTCCGCGGTTATCAAAAAATATGAGGAGGGCATGAAACATGGCAATTAACCCCGTAAAGTATAAAGTTTGCGATGTAGCAAAAGATTTTAACATAAAGAGTAACGAGATTATCGATACTCTCAATCCTATTTCCGAAAAACCGAAAAAGGCGCAGACCGCGCTCACGAACGACGAGCTTGATATTATATTCGAAAAAATAACGAACGACAATCAGGTCGAAAGCTTTGACGAATATTTCAAGGTAACGGCGCAGGCTCCCGCCTCCGTAAAGAAAGAAAAGACGAAGGAAGCTGCTCTGTCAGAGGAAAAGACCGAGGGCAAAAAGGACGAGAAGAAGTCCGCAGATAAGAAAGCGGACGATAAAAAGTCAAAACCGCAGCCGCAGAACGCTGAAAAATCAAAGCCGTTTGAGAAACGCGCAGACAAGCATAAGACCGACAAGCCCATGCAGTCGAGAACAAAGGGCGACGTAAGAACCGTCGACACCAGAAGCAGCAACGTGGAGCTTGACAAGTACAACGAGAAATACGAAAACATCGCTCCCGAGTCGGCTCGTCTTAAGGACAATCAGACATCAAAGAAACAGAAGATAAATCAGAAGTCAAAGCAGTACAGAAAGCAGGGCATGCGTTCGGGCAGGAAAGAAACCGAAGCGGAGCGTCTTGCGCGTATTGCCGAGGAGAGAGCGAAGAAGCATATCACCATTCAGGTTCCCGACGAAATCACGGTCGGCGACCTCGCTCTTAAATTAAAGGTCACGGCTTCCGAGGTTATCAAAAAGCTATTCGCTTACGGCATCATGGCGTCAATTAACGAGGTTATCGATTACGACACGGCAGAGATCGTAGCAACCGAGCTCGGCGCAAAGGTTGAAAAAGAGGTTGTTGTCACCATCGAGGAAAAAATTATCGACGACTCCGTCGACGCTGACGAAAACCTTGAGCCGAGAAGCCCGGTCGTATGCGTTATGGGACACGTCGACCACGGCAAAACCTCGATTCTCGACGCAATTAGACACACCGACGTTACGGCAACCGAGGCGGGCGGAATAACCCAGCATATCGGCGCATACAGAGTAACCGTAAACGGCTCGCCCATCACGTTCCTCGACACCCCCGGACACGAGGCGTTCACTTCAATGAGAGCAAGAGGCGCAATGGCTACGGATATCGCTGTTCTCGTTGTCGCTGCGGACGATGGTATCATGCCCCAGACTATCGAGGCTATTCACCATGCGAAGGCCGCCGGAGTTTCCGTTATCGTCGCTATCAATAAAATGGATAAGCCCGGCGTTACCACGGACAGGATTCTCCAGCAGTTGACCGAGTACGAGCTCGTTCCCGAGGAATGGGGCGGAGATACTATCTGCGTTCCCGTCTCCGCAAAAACGCACATGGGAATAGACAAGCTTCTTGAAGCCATACTTCTCGTAGCAGAGATGAAGGAGCTAAGAGCAAACCCGAACAGAGCAGCAAAGGGTATCGTTATCGAGGCAAGACTCGACAAGGGCAGAGGTCCTATCGCGACGCTTCTCGTTCAGAACGGTACGCTTCACTCGGGCGATATTATCGTCGCAGGTACCGCTGTCGGCAGAGTCAGAGTTATGACCGATTATAAGGGCAAAAAGGTCAAGGAAGCGGGACCCTCCGTTCCCGTCGAGATTGCGGGACTTGCCGAGGCTCCCCAGGCAGGCGATATATTCGACGCGGTTTCCGACGAAAAGCTTGCAAGAGAGCTTGTCGAGCAGAGAAAGCAGTCGGCAAAGGAAGCTCAGTTCAACGCAGTTCAGAGAGTTACGCTTGATAATCTGTTCTCGACTATCGAGGCGGGCGAGTTCAAGACTCTTAATATAATTGTAAAAGCAGACGTTCAGGGCTCGGTAGAGGCTGTTAAGCAGAGTCTTGAAAAGCTTTCGAACAACGAGGTAAAGGTAAGTGTTATCCACGGCGGAGTCGGCGCAATCAACGAATCCGACGTTATGCTCGCGCAGGCTTCCGACGCAATTATCGTCGGCTTCCATGTCCGTCCCGACCCCGTTGCACAGGCAAACGCAGAGAGAGATCACATTGAAATGCGTATGTACAGAGTCATCTACGACTGTATAGAGGACGTTGAATCGGCAATTAAGGGCATGCTTGCTCCCAAGTTCAGAGATGTTGACCTCGGACGAATCGAAGTCAGAAGCGTATTCAAGCTTTCGAGCGTCGGAACCATTGCAGGCGGTTACGTTCTCTCCGGCAAGGTTTCGAGAAACGCGAAAATCAGAGTCGTACGCGACGGTATAGTTGTCGCTGAGGACGAAATAGCTTCGCTCAAGAGATTCAAGGACGACGTTAAGGAGGTTGCTTCGGGCTACGAATGCGGTATCGGACTTAACAAGTTCAACGATATCAAGGAGGGCGACATCCTCGAGGCTTATATCATTGAGGAATATAAGGATAAATAATTTTAATCTGTAAAAGGATGTATAAATATGTCGCTTTATAAAAACGACCGCACCGCCGAGGATATCAAACGCGAGATCACGGCGGTCATAAGAGAACTCAAGGATCCGAGAGTCGCGGGCAAAATGCTCACGGTTGTCAGAGTCGAGCTTGCAAACGACCTCTCGTTCGGAAAGGTTTATATAAGCGCGTTCGACTCGATAGAAACCGCAAAGGAAGCCGTTAAGGGACTTGACCGCGCTCAGGGACTCATCCGCCGTGAAATATGCTCGAGACTTCATTTAAGAAAGTCTCCCGAGCTTAAATTCATAGCGGACGACTCGGTCAGAGAGGGTATCGAGCTTTTCAGAAGGTACGATATGGCTAAAAAGGATGTTAAGCATGAAGATAACGATTGACGCCGTATCGGATTTATTAAAAAGCATGGACGACGTGCTCATACTTGCCCATGAAAATCCCGACGGGGACGCCGTGGGCAGTGCGTGCGCGCTTTGCAGAGCGATGTTAAAGCTCGGAAAGAACGCTAAGGTTTCAATCGAACGCGTTTCGAATAAACTTTCATATCTTCTCTCCGACGTTCCGACAGGCGATTTTGATTATAAATACGTCGTCGCAGTCGACACCGCCGACAACAATATTCTCGGAGTTTCGGGTACGTCCGTTACAAAGAATTCGAAAATAGACCTCTGCATAGACCACCATTTTTCAAACGTTCTCTACGCCGAAAAAACATATCTTGATGAAAAGGCGGCGGGAGCGTGCGAGGCAATTTTCGATATTTTAAAATATATGGATATCGAAATCGACAGGGATATCGCGGAGTGCTTATACGTCGGAATTTCGACCGACACAGGCTGTTTCAGATTCGGCAACACAACGTCGAAAACGCTCAGAACCGCAGCGGAGCTTATCGACCTCGGCGTAAATAATGCGGACGTTAACAGACTCCAGTTTGAAACGAAGTCAAAGGAGTACGCAAAGCTCGAACAAATGGCAATATCGTCCATGAACACATATTTTTCGGGCAAGTGCGCCGTACTGCCGATTACTTACGATATGTTCATAAAAAGCGGAGCCGACGATTCGGACACCTCCGCGCTCGCCTCTCTCCCCCGTCAGATTGAGGGCGTTTTAATAGGCGTTACCATGAAAGAAAAAGTAAAGGGCACGTTCAGAATCTCCGTCAGAACGAATCCCCCTGCGGACGCTTCGGCCGTTGCAGGCATGCTCGGCGGCGGAGGACACAGGCTCGCAGCGGGCTGTTCGTTTGAGGGCAGTTTAAACGACGCGCTGAAAGCCGTATTGAAATGCGCCGAAAGCGAGCTTAAAGAAATCGGAGAGCTATGAACGGATTTATAATTATTGACAAGGAGAAGGACTTGACATCTTTTAAAGCCAATGCCGTCGTAAGAGGCATTTTAGGCATAAAGAAAACAGGTCACACAGGCACGCTCGACCCAATGGCTACGGGCGTTCTTCCCGTCGCACTCGGCGGTTCGGCGAGATTTATAGAGCTTCTCCCCTGTCATGAAAAATCGTACACGGCTTCGTTCAGGCTCGGCGAGACAACGGACACGCTCGACATCACGGGCAAAACGCTGACGACGTGCGATATAATTCCCGACAAAAATGAAGTTATAAATGTATTTAATTATTTTAAGGGCGAAATCGAACAGCTCCCCCCGATGTATTCGGCAATCAAGAAAAACGGCGTTCGGCTTTATGAACTCGCTCGGCAGGGCGTCGAAATCGAACGCGAAAAACGAATTGTTACAATAAAAAAGCTCGAATTTATTTCATTTAGAAACGGCGTTTACACAATCGACGTCGACTGCACCGAGGGTACGTACATACGCTCTCTTATCTCCGATATAGGCGAAAGGCTCGGCTGCGGTGCGGTCATGACCGATTTAAGACGCACGTTTTCAAACGGATTTTCAATAGATAACGCACATACTCTCGACGAATTAAGACAGGCAAAACAGTCGGGAAAAATAAATGATTTTATAATTCCGACGGACAAGGCTCTTGATTCTTACGACAGCGTTACGGTAAGCGAAGCGCAGGCAAAACGCTTTTCAAACGGCGGTGAGCTTGATACAGAGAGACTGAAAAAAGAACTCTCCCCCGCGCTGTACAGAGTTTATTCGCCGGAGCATAAATTTTTAGGACTCGGCGAAAAACGCGCGGACGAGCCGTTCTTGAGAATTAAAAGACTGTTGGTCGGCGATTGATATATTCTTCATAAAGGAACACAGGCGATGTTTGAAAGAATTTTCGATAAAAAAACATCCGTCGCGCTCGGAAGCTTCGACGGACTGCATATAGGACACAGAGCGGTCGTAATGAACGCCGCGGGAGAAGCAGACCGCGGACTCGTTCCGGTCGTTCTTCTTTTTGACGAGCATCCGCTGTCGGCTATCAAAAACGCTCCGCCCGAAGCGATAACGACGAAAGAAGAGCTTGAAAACGAAATAAAAGCGTTGAACGCCGTTCCCGTGACAGTTTCTTTTAAAAGCATAATGAACATGACCCCTGAAGAATTCATTGACACAATACTCGTCGGCATGCTCAACGCAGGAGCGGTATCATGCGGATTCAATTTCAGATTCGGCAGAAATTCGTCGGGCAATCCGGAAATTCTGAAAAAGCTGTGCGATGACAGAAGCATTAAGCTTATAATAACGGACGAGGTCGATTATCTCGGCGAACCCGTCAGCTCGACGAGAATCAGAAAAGCCATAGCCGACGGCGACATGATATCGGCAAGAAACATGCTCGGACACAATTTTTACTATGTTTTTACTGTCGAATCGGGCGACAGAATAGGCAGAACGCTCGGATTTCCGACGATAAATCAGTTTTTCCCCGACAATTTCGCAATTCCCAAATTCGGAGTATACGCCTCGACGGCTTATGTCGAGAATAAACCCTACCCCGCGGTCACGGACATAGGAATCCGCCCGACTCTCGAACACAAAAAACCGAGAAGCGAAACAAATATAATCGGCTTCAGCGGTGATTTGTATTATAAAAAAATAAAAATCGAACTGCTTAAATACATCCGCCCCGAAATCAGATTTTCATCGCTTGACGAATTAAAAATTCAAATAGCGAAAGACAGCAACACGGCGGAAGAAATTTACGAAAAGGCAAGAAAATGAAGATTATTTTAGCCTCGGGTTCACCGAGAAGAAAAGAGCTTTTAAATAATATAGGCATAAAATTCGACGTTATCCCCTCGAATGCGGACGAGACGCTCCCCGCCTCGCTCACTCCCGCTCAGGCTGTCGAATATTTATCTGAAACGAAAGCGCACGACGTGTTTGTCCGTCACCCGGACTGCGCGGTTATCGGTTCTGACACGGTTGTGGCATGCGACGGAAAAATTCTCGGTAAACCGAAAGATGAAACCGACGCTTTTAATATGCTGAAAATGCTCTCGGGCAAAACGCACAGCGTTTTTACTGGCGTTACGATAATGACCGAGGACGAAACGGTATCGTTTTACGAGGAAACAAAAGTCACGTTCTACGAACTGACGGATGACGAAATTAATTCTTATATCAAGACCGGCGAACCCATGGACAAGGCGGGCGCGTACGGCATACAGGGAAAGGGATGCGTACTCGTAAAAAAAATCGACGGTGATTATTTCAACGTCGTAGGCTTACCCGCCGCAAGAACATACAGAGAATTAAAATACAAAAATATAATTTAATATCATATAAAAACCGACCTCGGAACTGTCAGCTCCGAGGTCAATTTTATCTCATTAAATTCAAATTAAAGTCTGTCGATATCCTTCTGGTCGAGGAGGGCGAAGCCCTTATCTTTAAGAATCTTCTCCGCCTCGGGGACATGGTCGACTCTCAACACGGTATACGCGCCGATCTCCTTAGAAGCGGTAAACGCATACGCATATTCGATATTAATACCGTTTTTACCGAGGGACTCAACTACCTTGCAAAGCGCACCCGCCGTATCGCCCATCTCAACGGCGATAACGTCGGTATCCGCTACGATAGTGTCCTCGCCGAACGCCTCTTTCGCTTTCGCGTTATCGGAAACGATAAGTCTCAAAACGCCGAAATCCTTGGTGTCGGCAACGCTCATGGCGCGCATGTTTATACCGGCGTCGGACATCTTCTTAAAGATATCGTATAACATGCCGGGTTTGTTTTCAACAAATACGGATAACTGCTTGATTGCCATAGGTGTGACCTCCTTATCAGTCGTGAAGCTTACGTTTATCTATAACTCTGACAGCCTTGCCCTCGCTTCTCGTTACGGACTTGGGAGCAACAAGGTGCATCTTGGGTCCTATTCCGAGCATCGTACGCATAGCCGCGGCAAGAGTTCTTTCTCTCTCCTGCGTTTCGCCGACCTTATCGGAGAACTGCTCGGGAGTCAGCTCTACATAAATGTCAAGCGTATCGCTGTTGTCCGCTCTGTCGACGACTATCTGATAGTTGGGCGAATATCCCTCGTTAAGAAGAACGGTCTCTATCTGGCTCGGGAATACGTTAACGCCTCTGATAATAAGCATATCGTCGCTTCTGCCCATAGGCTTGCACATCTTAACGTGAGTTCTTCCGCAGGAGCATTTTTTACGTGAGAGCACGCATATATCTCTCGTTCTGTAACGAAGCAGCGGGAACGCCTCCTTGTCAAGAGAGGTAAATACAAGCTCACCCTTTTCGCCGTCGGGGAGAACCTCGCCCGTTTCGGGGTCGATAATCTCCGCATAGAAATGATCCTCGTTTATATGCATACCCATCTGCTCCGAGCACTCGAACGCAACGCCCGGACCGCTCGTTTCGGTCAGTCCGTAGATGTCGTACGCCTTGATACCGAGACTCTTTTCTATCTCGTGTCTCATTTCCTCCGTCCAGGGCTCCGCACCGAATATACCCGCCTTTAGCTTATTATCCTCGGGCTTATAGCCCTTTTCGGCAAGCGTTTCGCCGATATATGCGGCGTATGAGGGAGTACAGCATATAATAGTTGAATTAAGATCCATCATGAACTGAATCTGTCTGTCGGTATTACCCGACGACATGGGGAGAGTAAGACAGCCTACCTTATGAGAACCGCCGTTAAGACCCGCGCCGCCTGTAAAAAGACCGAATCCGTAGCAGACCTGACATACGTCCTCATTCGTTCCGCCCGCGGCGACAATCGCCCTCGCGCAGCAATCCTCCCAAAGGTCAATATCATGCTGTGTATAGAACGCAACTACTCTCTTTCCCGTAGTTCCCGACGTCGAATGAATTCTTACACAGTCTTTTAAATCCGTTCCGAGCAGACCGTAGGGGTACGCGTCGCGCAGATCGGCTTTTGAAATAAACGGCAGTTTTTTAATGTCGTCTACGCCCTTGATATCGTCGGGAGTAACACCCTTTGCGTCCATAAGATCTCTGTAGTATTTAACGTTTTCATAAACACGGCGAACCTGCTTGACAATTTTCTCGTTCTGAATTTCGAGAATTTTCTCGCGGGGCGCCGTTTCAATTTCCGGCTGAAAATACCTTTCCATTTTTCAATCTCCTTCTCGTTCAACATACAAAATTGAACCGATGTATAAATTATATCACGCAGTATTTCAAAACTCAATAGTATTATGTATTTTAGCATAATAAAATACAACAGCCTGCACTGTTTATCTTTTTTCGAGTATCGCTTTCAGAGTCGGTTCGATTCCCCTCGCCATGAGATAAAAACCGAAGTCATTCGGGTGAGTGTCGTCGGTCGTACAGTACGGACGAAGCTTTTCGGGGATGAACGTCTCACTGTCAAGAAAATATACGTTTTTATCCCCGTTTTTCACCGCGTTTTCATACGTTTTTCTGACAACAGAACGTCTCTCGTCATAGTCTGACCTGTTTTCGAACAACGGTCTGTTGAGCATTATAACGGGCAAATCGGGCTGAGAGAGTCTTATTATCTTAAAAAACGGCTCATGACGTTCACGCAGCTCGTCAAGCTCTGAATTGTGGTCGTAATCCATTATGAACGCGCTCATTTTAAGTCCTGCCAAAATCCGAGCCATTTCGGGTTCACCGTGAGCCGAACCCGAAAATCCCATGTCGCATATATCGCAGTCGAGCCATGAACTTAAAAGCGCGGGATATGAATTCGTCGTCTTGTCGCAGTGTCCCATCTCCGTAATCGACGAACCGTAAAGGACAACCCTGTCGTATTTATACGGAGTCGGCTCGGCTATAACGGCGTTATCGTCGACGGATACGGATATATTCTTTACAATCTCGTTTCTCGGAAACCATATCAGAATGTCCTGCATTTCGCCCGAAAGCTCGAAATCCCTTGACGCGTTTTTCGTCTCGTAATCGCACGGAACGACACGTCCGACAAATTTCGGATTCGTATGCGTTCCGCTCTGAATTATCAGCGACTGACACGCATAGCGCGACATACCGACATCCGGGGACAGCGTTTCCAATTCAAGACTGACGGTTAATTTTTTCGAATCCGTTCTGAACGCGACTCTCGCCCCCGCGCACCGCTTGCCGAAAAAATCAAGATTCGGCAGCTGTTTTATCATATCGTCGTCAAGTCTTTCGAGTTTTCCGTTTTCTTCATAAAACGGCAGTCCGAAAACCTTTAAAGGACTGTCCGAGTAATCAAATGTTTTCATAATTAATAATCCACTTCCCGTTTTTTTTTCGTTTTCTCTGTCAATCAAGTTTTTTCACACATTAAGACCGTTCTTCTTTTAACGGCTCTGCCCGAAATATTCGGTTTATAATCGAATTCTTTTTGAATGATCAATAGGTCAACTCCTGTAAGCCTGTTTCTTAAATCTAAATCTGTTTTATGATTTTATCATTATACGCTTCTTTTGTCAATGAAACAGACCCCCGTGCCGTCAGAGTATAAATTCCGACTTTTCAGAGGTCGTTTTCTGAAAATATTAATATTAATTCACTGTTTGTTTTTAAGAATAAATTCGCCGTTTAAACCGCCTGTATATTCGCCGTCTTTTACTACGGCTTTACCGTTTATATATACGGCGTGAATTCCGCCCGGAGCCGCGTCCGGAACCGACTCGTTAACGCTTAATTTATCGGGGTCGACAACGCTTATATCCGCCTTGTATCCTTCTTTTAAATATCCGCGGTTTTTTATGCCGAATCTGTCCGCTGTCGCTCCCGTCATCTTATGTACTATATTTTGAGTCGGAATATTCCACCGTCTGCCCAAAAGGAAGAACTGCGGGAACGTCTGGAACGCGGCAATGTTCTGTCTGCCCTTTTCCTCTATCCACGCGTCGGTCATAAAGACGGACATATCGTCCTCCATAAGCGCGTGAACTATGTCGTCGTTATAGTATTTGTCAAGATATATTCTGCCCGCTCTGTCCGAAAGCTCGACGAGCTTTAAATACATGTCGAGAGGCTTTACGCCCTCCTCATTCGCAAGCTGAATAATCGTCTTGCCCTCATACTCGGGATGTTCGTCGTTTATGTACGCGACGGTCATATCCTCCCAGTCAATGCCGAGAACCTTTCTGTACATCAGAATCGTAAGATTGAGTTTAAAACGGTTTAATTTCGACTGCGCTTCCTTTTTTGAAAGCTTTGCATACCATTCGGGAAATACGACGGTTATTACCGACGCGCCGTAATGGAATGCGTAATTGTCAAACGCAATCGGCTTGCCCTGCTTTTTAAGGGTATGAAAAACGTTAAGCATATTATCAAGCTTTTTCCATGAATTCTTGCCCGTAAAAATAAGGTGACTGTACTCGGTTTTGCATCCCGTCTGCTCCATAATATCGACTATTTCATCAAGAGCGAGTTCGAGATGCGATTTTTTCGTAATAAGCGGATAATCCGCGCTTACCGCGGAGCATGCGCGTGCGTGTACGGTAAGAATACCGTCATATTTTGCAATTTCCCTTGCGAAAGCATAAATTTCATCCTTTGAAGCATATCTGTTCGGCTCGTACATAAAGCCCATAGAACCGCCGAACGCACCGTCCTCCAAAGCGTTCCTGACATATTCGATTTCTTTATCTATCTGCTCTTTTGTAAGAGGGGCGGAATCATATCCGAGCATACCCGCGCGTACAGAGCCGTGTCCGACAAGGGGAACGATATTAACGTGAAGTTTACCGTTAAGTTTTTTGCAGAATGAGCTTAAACTGCCCGTAAAACGCGACTCGAAAAGTCCGCCGCCGAGCTTATCTCTGTACGGGGTGTCCTCCGCCGTTCCGAACGGGGAAAAACTGCAATTGCCCGTAATCTGGGTCGTGATACCCTGTCTTATAAACGGGGCGAAAAATTTTTCGCTGTCATCTCTGTCGCAGAAAAAATCGTTGTGAGAATGAGCGTCTATAAATCCCGGACATACATACTTGCCCGTCATGTCGATAATTTCATCCGCCTCTTCGACACTCTTTCCGACAGATATAATTTTGTCGTCCTCAATAAGAACGTCGCCGACAAACGGAGCGTTCATACTGCCGTCGAATATCGTGCCGTTTTTTAATAATGTTTTCATCTGCATTTCCCCTTTTGTAATAAAAATGTTCTGTCTATTTTTATTATATAGGATTAAAGAGAACAAATCAACACATTTTAAACAAAATCATACACAATAATTCCCATATTTTCTCAATTCTTAAATTGTTCAATTTTGTACGTATCTTTATCAAGGTCAATCGTTACGAAGGTAGAGTCGGAATACACTACCCGCTGACGGCGGTACAAACCCAAAAATTCGTGCTTAACCATTTCCTTATTATAAGGCTTTGCCTGAAGCTCGGCGAGCGGTTTTATGCGTTCGATTTCCTTTTTTGATTTCTTTTTCGTTCAGAAGCTTACCGTCGCCCGTTCATGACGGAAAACACGTCGAGATACACGCCCTGCACGTAAACGCAGTGTTCCTCTAAATCCTGCCGACACTTTGTTATAGGAGCAATACGGGCAACCCGTTTTATTTATTGTTCTGTTCTTAACGCCGGCTTCCCACTCGTGTTCTTTATCACATCTCCATATCACTTTCTTATGAGAACCAATAGAAATCTCTGTCGGTTTTATCTTATTCTTTTCCGACCACTCCGAAACAAGCTCCGGGTGTACTTCTGCTAAACTGTTATTCATAGCCAAACCTCCTTGTGCTTAGAGTATATGAAGTTTTAGTTTTATCTTGTAGTTAGCGAATATCCGTAAAATCAAAAAAAGACCTTTGAGAAAAGGATTTTTCCTCTCTCAAAGGGCAAGTTGGCAAACTGGAATTTAACCAATATCATTTTGCGTTCTTATACGAAAGCAGAATATGGCTTGGTGCAAACAATATTGCTGCGATAAGCAACAGAATTGACCGGCTCATAATTCCACTAAACAAGAACAAAACTGAAGGAATAACAGATAGCGCCAGTGCTCTGAATATGCTACTCTTCTTAAAGCAAATTATCCAAATTGCACAATATAACACTACTAATATTGTATCCACAATAAGGTATATGGCAAATGCTTCGTCAGTCCACCACCCGAACCATGTTCCGGGAATGTTGATTATCATAAAACAAAAGCAGCCAAACCTTCCTATCTGTTCTGCAACCTCAATAAATTTATTGCTCCATTTGTTTTCAAAACCCTCTTTGCATCTAATTGCAAAAATAATATTGGGTATCATAATGACTGCAATCATTATCAGTCCGAATATATTTAACCAGTCCATATACTCCTCCTCAAATACCGATTTGCATTTCTGTTTATTCTAGAAAATGGGCAACTCCGATTGGAATTGCCCACTCATTGTACTGATTATGCAATTTTTTCTTGCTTGCACTTAGTTTTGCATCAATTGATGTAAGTTTGATGTAAATCGCTGTTTTTTAGTTTTTTATCAAATGAAGTACGTCCCGTTTATTTTGCAAAACGGTACATCTTTACATCGTCTTAATAGAGCTTTGCGCCGGCGGGAATATGGTCGTCAACCATCAGAAGATGGAGCTTTTCTTCTCCCTCTTCCTCATGAACCGCACTCAGAAGCATACCGCATGAGTCAATGCCCATCATCGGTCTGGGCGGTAAATTCGTAATCGCAATGCACGTTTTGCCGATAAGCTCTTCCGGCTCGTAGAACGCATGAATACCGCTTAAAATGGTTCTGTCCGTGCCCGTTCCGTCGTCGAGAGTGAACTGTAAAAGCTTCTTTGACTTGTTAACGGCAACGCAGTCCTTGACCTTAACGGCTCTGAAATCGGACTTCGAGAACGTGTCAAAGTCAACGTAATCCGTGAACATAGGCTCGATTACGACCTTTGAAAAGTCGATAACTTCGGACTCCTTAGGATCGTCGGCTTTTGCCTGCGACAAATTGTTCGCTTCGTTCTTTGCAGCCCCCTGACTCTTCATTGTCGGGAAGAGCAGGACGTCTCTTATAGCGGGCGAATCCGTCATAAGCATAACCATTCTGTCGATACCGAATCCGATACCGCCTGTCGGAGCCATACCGTATTCGAGAGCGGTGAGAAAATCCTCGTCGGTGTGATTGGCTTCCTCGTCGCCCTGCGCGAACAGCTCATCCTGCGCCTTGAAACGCGCGCGCTGGTCGATCGGGTCGTTAAGCTCCGAATAAGCGTTGGCAAGCTCCCAGCCGTTCATGAAGAATTCGAAACGCTCAACGTAATCGGGTGCGTCGGGCTTTCTCTTCGTAAGGGGTGAAATCTCAACGGGATGATCCATGAGGAACGTGGGCTGAATCAGCTTGTCCTCAACGTATTCCTCAAAGAACAGGTTGAGAATGTCGCCTCTCTTGTGTCTGTCCTCGAATTCGATACCCTTTTCCTTTGCGAGAGCCTTGGCCTCCTCATCTGTTTTAATATTCGTAAAGTCAACGCCGGCATATTTTTTAACGGCGTCAAGCATTGTTATACGCTCAAACGGCTTGCCGAGATCCATTTCGACTCCGTTATATGTGATTTTGGTCGTGCCGAGAACCTCTTTTGCAACTGTTCTGTAAAGATTTTCGGTCAGGTCCATCATGCCGTGGTAGTCGGTGTAAGCCTGGTAAAGCTCCATAAGGGTGAATTCGGGGTTGTGTCTCGTGTCAAGTCCCTCGTTGCGGAAAACTCTGCCTATCTCGTAAACGCGCTCCATACCGCCGACGATAAGTCTTTTAAGATAGAGTTCAAGCGAAATACGAAGCTTTAAATCCTCGTTAAGAGCGTTGAAATGCGTCTCAAACGGTCTTGCCGCCGCACCGCCCGCATTCTGAACGAGCATGGGGGTTTCAACCTCGATAAAGCCCTCGGAATCAAGATATCTTCTGATAGCGCGGATGATAAGCGAACGCTTGATAAACGTATCCTTAACGTCTGGATTCATGATAAGGTCGAGATATCTCTGACGGTAACGCGTGTCGGTGTTTGTAAGTCCGTGATATTTTTCGGGCAGCGGGAGAAGCGATTTTGTAAGGAGCCTGACGCTCTTTGCATGAATCGAAATCTCGCCTGTCTTTGTCTTAAATACAAAACCCGTAACCTCTACGATATCGCCGATATCATATTTTTTGAAGTCGGCGTATTCCTCCTCGCCGATATCGTCGCGCCTTACATAAACCTGAATTTTGCCGTCGCGGTCGTTAATGTTGATAAAGCCCGCCTTGCCCATGGGGCGTTTGGACATGATTCTGCCCGCAACCGAAACGTCCTTATTTTCAAGCTCGTCGAATTTTTCGGCAATATCTACGGTATGGTACTGCTGATTCGCCGTCGTAATTTTAAACGGGTCCTTGCCGGCTTTCTGTAAATTCTCGAGTTTTTCCACTCTTATTTTTCTTAATTCGTTTACGTTAACATCCTGCTCGGCAGTTGTCTGATTCTTTTTTTCATCCGCCATATCCGCGTTCTCCTTAAATTATAAAAAAATGAATATACAGTCACGGCGGACGACCCGCGCCCGCCTGAATGATTATTTCGAAATCTCGTCGATAACAACCTCAGTCATTCCGGAGGGAGTCTCAATCTCGATAACGTCGCCGACCTTGTGACCGAGAACGCCCTTGCCTACGGGAGACTCGTCGGACAGCTTGCCTGCAAGGGGATCCGCCTGGGGAGAGCCTACGATGTGATAGTGAACCTGCATACCGGTCGATTTGATGGTAAGCGTGACCTTGGAGCCGACGTGAACGGTGTCGGTGGTGAGCGCGCTCTCGTCGATTATCTTAACGTGCTGGAGGGTGTACTCGATCTCGGTAATCCGAGCCTCAAGCTTACCCTGCTCGCTCTTAGCCTCGTCGTACTCGCTGTTTTCGGAGAGGTCGCCGAAGGATTTAGCCTCCTTAATCTTCTCCGCAACCTCTGCACGGCGCGTAGTTCTGAGGTATTTTAATTCCGCCGTAAGCTCGTCTACGGCGGCTTGTGTTAATACGAATTCGTCTGCCATTATTATTTCTTCCTTTCAAAAAAGGTGTATTTTTTTACATAACACTATACGGTATATTATAAATAAAAAGGCTCGCGGTGTCAAGTGTTAATTAAACCGAACGCCCCGAAGCATATTCAAAAAACAGATATAAAATCCCTTAAAAAAGTCATTAGTTTTACATTTAAACAAAAAAAACTCAAAAAATTTCTGCAAAAAAAGAAACAACAAAATTCTCTTTGTCGCTTTTTTCAACCTTTGTTACTTTTACCCCTTGCAATCCGATCAGTTTTTCTGTAAAATCAGTGTAGAGCATATTTGACCTCCGTGTGATGAGTTTTGTGTTTATCTTCATTTTAACGGTTTTTGGTCAAATATGCTCTACTTTTTTTTATTTTTTTTCGTAAGCTCTGTTTGTTGCACCCCAACATTTATTATAGAGCCAAAAAAAAATACAAAAGTCAGCAGGTTAATATACATTACAAACATAAAAAACACCCCAAAAGATTTCGACTTTTGAGGTGTTTTCCGTATTTTCTTGTTTAGCTAAAGAAATTACTCGTTGATATCGATAACAACGCCTGAACCAACGGTTCTGCCGCCTTCACGGATAGCGAAACGAAGACCCTTTTCGATAGCGATAGGAGTGATAAGCTCAACGTCCATATCTACGTTATCTCCGGGCATGCACATCTCGGTTCCCTCGGGAAGAGTGATAACACCGGTAACGTCGGTAGTTCTGAAATAGAACTGGGGTCTGTAGTTGTTGAAGAAGGGAGTATGACGTCCGCCTTCATCCTTGGTCAGAACGTAAACCTGACCCTTGAACTTGGTGTGAGGATGGATTGAACCGGGCTTGGAAATAACCTGTCCGCGCTCGATTTCGGTTCTCTGAACACCACGAAGAAGACAACCGATGTTGTCGCCTGCCTCTGCGAAGTCGAGGAGCTTTCTGAACATCTCGATACCGGTGCAGACAGTCTTTCTCTTCTCTTCTTTAAGACCAACGATTTCAACTTCCTCGTTGAGCTTAAGCATACCTCTCTCAACTCTGCCGGTTGCAACGGTACCACGACCGGTGATCGTGAATACGTCTTCGATAGGCATAAGGAAAGGAAGGTCAGCTTTACGGTCGGGAGTGGGAATGTAGTTATCTACAGCGTCCATGAGCTCCCAGATGCAAGCAAGCTCGGGTGCGTTTACGTCGTCGCCGTTGTACTCAAGAGCCTTAAGAGCAGAACCCTTGATGATAGGAGTATCGTCGCCGGGGAACTCGTACTCGTTAAGAGTCTCACGGATTTCCATCTCAACAAGCTCAAGAAGCTCGGGATCGTCAACCTGGTCAACTTTGTTCATGAATACGATGATATAGGGAACGCCGACCTGACGGGCAAGGAGAAGATGCTCCTTAGTCTGAGCCATGGGGCCGTCGGTAGCTGCGATAACAAGGATAGCGCCGTCCATCTGAGCAGCACCGGTGATCATGTTCTTAATGTAGTCAGCATGGCCGGGGCAGTCAACGTGAGCGTAGTGACGCTTCTCAGTCTCGTACTCAACGTGAGCGGTATTGATTGTGATTCCGCGCTCTCTCTCTTCGGGAGCCTTATCGATGTTTGCATAATCAACGAAATCAGCCTCGCCCTTCATAGCAAGGGTCTTGGTGATAGCTGCTGTAAGGGTAGTCTTACCATGGTCAACGTGACCGATTGTACCGATGTTAACATGAGGCTTACTTCTGTTAAATTTTTCTTTTGCCATTTGTTTTTCCTCCTTTATGGGTGCGATCGGAGAACGATCGCCATTGTCTCTATAATTGTATCAAAATAACTTGAAAATATCAAGCATATTTTATATAAATTAGTCTTTCTTCGCTCTTTCTGAAACGATTGACTCGGAGATTGACTTGGGAACCTCGGTATAATGACTGGGCTCCATAGAATACTGCGCACGTCCCTGTGTCTTGGATCTGAGGTCGGTAGCGTAACCGAACATGGATGCAAGGGGAACAAAAGCGTTAACCTGCGTTGCGCCGGTTCTTGCCTCCATACCCTGGATAAGACCGCGGCGTGAGTTAAGGTCGCCGATAACGTCGCCGAGATAATCGTCGGGAGTTATAACGGAAACCTTCATAACGGGCTCCATAAGAACGGGAGCGGCTTTTCTCATTGCATTCTTGAACGCCATAGAACCGGCGATCTTGAATGCCATTTCCGAAGAGTCGACCTCGTGATAAGATCCGTCGTAAAGAGTAACCTTAACGTCAACAACGTTGTATCCTGCGAGAGTACCGGAGAGCATTGCGCCCTTGATACCTGCTTCTGCGGGACCGATATATTCCTTGGGAATCGCACCGCCGACGACTTCGTTGACGAACTCGTAACCCTTGCCGGGGTTGGGCTCGATTCTGATTTTAACGTGACCGTACTGACCGCGTCCGCCTGACTGACGTGAATATTTGCAATCCTCGTCTGCGGGCTTGGTAATCGTCTCACGGTAAGCAACCTGGGGTTTACCTACGTTAGCCTCAACCTTGAACTCACGGAGAAGTCTGTCTACGATGATTTCAAGATGAAGCTCGCCCATTCCGGCGATAATGGTCTGACCGGTTTCCTCGTCGGTATAGCATTTGAATGTGGGATCCTCCTCAGCAAGCTTCTGAAGACCGATACCCATTTTCTCCTGACCGGCTTTGGTCTTGGGCTCGATAGCTACGCGGATAACGGGTTCGGGGAACTCCATGGACTCGAGAATAATAGGAGCCTTAGGGTCGCAGAGCGTGTCGCCCGTAGTAGTATTTTTAAGACCGACGGCTGCAGCGATATCGCCTGCGTAGCAAACGTCGAGATCCTGTCTGTGGTTAGCGTGCATCTGAAGAATACGTCCCATTCTTTCGGAATTACGCTTAACCGAGTTGTATACGCTTGAACCCGCGGCAATGGTACCCGAATATACGCGGAAGAAGCAAAGCTTACCTACGAACGGGTCGGTCGCGATCTTAAATGCAAGAGCAGCAAACGGACCGTTGTCGGAAGAAACTCTCTCCTCCTCCTCGCCGGTGTCGGGATTCGTTCCCTTGATGTTGGGAACGTCCGTGGGAGCGGGCATGAAGTCTACGATAGCGTCGAGCAGAAGCTGAACGCCCTTGTTACGGTATGAAGTACCGCAGGTGATGGGAACCATTCTGTTATCGATGGTTGCCGAACGGATGCACTTCTTAATCTCTTCAATGGTAAGCTCCTCGCCGTTGAAGTATTTTTCAAGAAGAGCTTCGTCCTGCTCGGCGACGTGCTCGATAAGCTCGTCATGGTATTTCTGCGCAAGCTCCATCATATCCTCGGGGATTTCCTCGTCGCGGATATCGTTGCCCATATCGTCGTAGTAAACTTCGGCTCTCATACGGACAAGGTCGATAATTCCTTTAAATTCGGACTCGCTTCCGATAGGAAGTTGGATGGGTACGCCGTTACATTTAAGTCTTTCCTTAACCATTGTAACAACGTTATAAAAATCGGCACCCATGATATCCATTTTATTAACGTATATCATACGGGGAACCATGTATTTATCAGCCTGTCTCCAAACGGTTTCAGACTGAGGCTCAACGCCGCCCTTTGCACAAAGAACGGTAACGGAGCCGTCGAGAACTCTCAGAGAACGCTCAACCTCAACAGTGAAGTCAACGTGACCGGGAGTGTCAATGATATTGATACGGTGACCTTTCCAGAAGCACGTGGTAGCGGCGGAGGTAATGGTAATACCTCTCTCCTGCTCCTGTGCCATCCAGTCCATCGTCGCAGCACCGTCGTGAGTTTCACCGATTTTATGGTTAACACCGGTATAGTAAAGAATACGCTCGGTCGTGGTGGTTTTACCTGCGTCGATATGCGCCATAATACCAATATTTCTTGTTAATTCCAAAGGTACCTTTCTAGGCATATTGACCTCCAAAAGAAAATTTCAAAAATCCCTGCGGGAAAATTACCAACGGAAATGAGAGAAAGCCTTGTTGGCCTCTGCCATCTTGTGGGTATCTTCACGCTTCTTGAATGCCGAACCTGTTTCGTTTACGGCGTCCATGATCTCGTTTGCAAGTCTCTCTTTCATCGTTCTCTCCGAACGCTGACGAGAATAGAGAGTGATCCATCTGAGTCCGAGGGTCTGACGTCTCTCGGGACGAACCTCCATAGGAACCTGATAGGTGGCACCGCCGACGCGGCGGGACTTGACCTCCAGAACGGGCATGACATTCTCCATGGCCGTCTCAAAGGCTTCGCAGGGGTCTTTACCGGTTTTTTCCTTAACAATATCAAAAGCGCCGTAGACGATCTGCTGAGCAACGCCCTTCTTGCCGTCCAGCATGATATTGTTGATAAGCTTGGTCACCAGTTTCGAATTGTAAAGCGGGTCCGGAAGGACATCCCGCTTCGGAACATTTCCTCTTCTGGGCACTTTGCTTCCCTCCTTCATGAAAAAATGATTTCACAGGTACTCAAAAGCGCATTGTGCTTCTGTCAGCGCCATAGAACGGGAAAATCTTATAAATAAGAAATACCGTCCAAAGCGTCTGCTTTGCTTATGCTTTTTTTACCTTTGCGGCTTAAACAAAGGCTTATTTACCAGCCTTGCCAGCCTTGGGTCTCTTTGCGCCGTACTTGGAACGACTCTGCATTCTTCCGTTAACGCC
>OJAW01000246.1_pt1 | contig 42142 bp, 41 predicted proteins | sample 1589151 | NCBI WGS metagenome assembly OJAW01 (sample SAMN03283290) | human gut metagenome | biome: human-associated habitat; material: feces | host: Homo sapiens | place: Peru | collected 2012
GACGTCCAACCGCATCAATTTCATCAATAAAGATTAAGCATGGTGCAGATTGCTTAGCCTGTTTAAACATATCACGAACACGTGAAGCACCAACACCAACAAATAACTCTACAAAATCAGAACCACTTATATAATAAAATGGTACATTTGCTTCACCAGCAACAGCCTTAGCAAGTAAAGTCTTACCAGTTCCTGGAGGCCCTACAAGTAATACACCTTTAGGTATTCTAGCACCAAGTTTTTGAAACTTCTTAGGATTCTTTAAGAAATCAATTAACTCAGCAACCTCTTCTTTTTCTTCAACAAGCCCAGCAACATCACTAAACTTAGCTTTAGATTCCTCATTTAACTTAGCGCGGCTTCTTCCAAAATCCATACTATTTTTATTACCACCACTTATCTTAGAAAATAACCAAATAGTCGCACCAATTAACACAACAGTTGGTACCACATTTATTAATACAGTAACAAAACCACTATTCTCAGGATTAGGATTAGTAATTACTTCAATCTCATCTTCATCAACATACTTCATTACCTTATCAAGCACAGTCTCAGCAAGTGGAACATTAACTCTAAAACTTTCAGTACTCTTATAATCCTTTAACTGTCCATTTATAACATAAACACCAGAAGCATTCTTTGGTGTAATTTCTAACTTAGATACATCACCTTCAGATAATTTCTTAATAAACTCATCATAAGAATAATCATAAACCTTATATTGTGATAAATTAAAGAAAACTAACACTCCAATGATAACAATCAATAAAATTGCATAAGGAACAGTTTGCTTTGTATAACTCTTTTTCTTCTTCATACTATTTCTCCTTCTTTACATACTTAAGTATTATATCATAACTTTCATTTATTTGCTTATCAAATTTACTTTTTTTTACGCCAGGAATCCACAAAATATTTCCCTTATCATCACAAACCAAAGGATAACTATCACGGATCTTTAATGGAACCTTCTCATCAATAAAAATACTCTTAATTTTTTTAGTCCCATTCATATTCTTAACATCCATAAAATCCCCTAATTTTCTTGTCCTTACATGAAGAGGAAGCTTAACTTCATCACTAGACAATCTAATATAGTAATTACTCTTCCCATCATAAGATGGTACTTCTTCAATTACCCCTAAAGGAAGTTCTATCCTTTTATCAAATATATAATCATAAGTAAAAACTAACTCCTCCTCATTAAAAATAAGACTATTATAATATTTATAAACTTTAACCCCATTAGGTAAACAAACATACCCATTAGGTTTCCCATCAATTAAATTAAAGATTAGATTTAAATGCTTATCGTTAATATAGATAATATCATCACGATAAATCTCAGAAAGAATTGTGCACAAAATATGCTTTTTAAGTAGAAGGGGTAGAGAATTAAAACCATCCGAATCTAATCTATTATTTGAATACAATCTATCAAGCAAAGAAATAACTTCTTTCTCAACATAATCATTATATTCACCTATAGTATGACTGAACTTTATGAATTTTTCGTGAATTTTCGGATTAATTTCCTTTAAAACAGGCAAAACATCCAATCTTATCTTATTTCTAGTATGTACCCTTTCAAAATTAGTATAATCATTTGCATACACTATCCCATATTTTTCATTATATTCTAAAATATCCTTCTTAGTAACAAAAATAAGTGGTCTAACTAGTCTTTTACCTCTAAATTCGGACTCCTCACTAAAACCAGCATACCCACCAAAAGAGGCTCCCCTACCAATTCTCATCAAAATAGTTTCTACTAAATCATCACCATGATGCGCCGTAAACAAATAACTTGCATTATATTTAGTTAATATTTCTCCAAAAAAATTATATCGTATTTCCCTAGCCTTAGACTCAAAATTACCATTAATCTCTTCTAAAATACTCATTCCCTCAAAAGGAATATTACTCTTCTTACAGTACTCTTCTAATAATCTGTACTCCTCATCACTTTCACTTCTAACCTTATGATTAACATGAGCTACAACCACCTTTAGCCCACATTTACGCAAAAGATCAAACAAGCACATTGAATCAGGTCCATAAGAACAAGCAAGAACAACATATTCATCCTTCGAAATATTTAAATTATTTATAAAATTAATAACCTCTCTCATAAACCCTCCAATCACAAATAGTTTACCCTACAATTAACGAATAATCAACCAATTTTCAAAATTTGATAGTCCCTATAAAATGCAAAAACCTTGAGATAAACTCCCAAGGTATAAGAAACAAATTAACGTTTACTAAATTGTGGTGCTCTACGAGCCTTCTTAAGACCATATTTCTTACGTTCTTTAACTCTAGGATCACGAGTTAAGAAACCAGCTTCTCTAAGAACTTTCTTATAAGCGTCTTCTCTAGCTTGATCAGCCTCAGCATCAAACTCAACTAATGCTTTAGTAATAGCAAGTCTAATAGCTCCAGCCTGTCCAGAGAATCCACCACCATTAACCTTAACATCAATATCAAAAGTATTTTCGTTATTAGTTAATACAAGTGGTTGTTTTAAATCCATTACTAATGTAGGAAAAGGCATGTATTCATTTACATCTCTACCATTAACAGTAATCTTTCCCTTACCAGTAACTAGTTTAACTTGTGCAACTGAACGTTTTCTTCTTCCAGTAGCAGTAACTTCACTTTTCTTCATAATCTCTCTCCTAATCAATTGTTATTGTAGTTGGCTTTTGAGCTTCATGTTTATGTTCACTACCAGCATAAACGAATAGCTTACGATACATTTGTCTTCCTAAAGGTCCATTTGGAAGCATACCATTAACAGCTCTTTCAACCATTTCTACAGGATAACTTTCTAACATAGTTTTAGCATTACGAGTTCTTAGTCCACCTGGAAATCCAGAATGATTATAGTACATCTTATCATTAATCTTATTACCAGTTAACTTAACCTTATCAGCATTAATAATAATTACATAATCTCCACAATCAATATGAGGTGTAAAAGTAGCCTTATGTTTTCCTCTTAAAACAGTTGCAGCTTTAGTAGCTACACGTCCTAAAGGTAAATTTTCAGCATCAATTACATACCACTTACGATCAACAGTTTCTTTTGTTTGCATAAATGTTTTCATAAATAAATCCTTTCATTTTATTCTCTTCCTTCCGATTACCCATTTCATCCAGATTCGAACAAATAAAAATGTACCAATATGAATTATATGTGAAACCACCTTAAAAGTCAATAAAAAACTACTAAATAAAGAAAAAATGGCTTATATTTCAAAGTCATTTTTAATTTCAGGGCAATTAGTTAATGCCACTTCTTTTAATTTATAACAGATTTTAGTAATAGTTCTACTAATATGAGATTGATGTACGCCATAAATACTTGCGATTTCTTTCTGAGTATACTTTTTTTCATAAAATCCAAAAAATAATTTTAAAAGTTCTTTTTCTTTATCAGTTAGAGTTGCAAATAATTCACTAGTAATTTTCTCATAAGACACTGAAGATATAAAATCGTCAATCAAATCTTTTGAATCAGGTATACAATTAATAAGTTGCATATCTTCATCATCTTCAATTAACCATGGTATACCATCGTATAAACTAACATCTCCTTTAGTTTTACTAATTTTTTTTAATTCACCTAAAATTTCATTTTTAATACAAATAATGGAAAAAGTTGCAAAATCAGCATTTTTTTCGACATCATAGCGGTCCACAGCTTTAATTAAACCGATTAATCCCAAATCTTCATATTCTCCTACTTCAAGATTTTTAAAATATCTAGAAAAAGTATAATAAACAAGATTAATGTTTCCTTTTATAATAGTATCTCTTACACTAGTATCACCATTTTTAAGTTTTGTAAATAATTCTCTATTTTTGGCTGAAGACAAAGTATTCACTCTTGACATTATTCAACCCCCCTTTTTTATTGCGTGTTACTATACCACAAAACGCAAAAAAAAGCAAATACTTTACATATTTGCTATATTTTCAAAACGTTTTAAAATTCTTTCTTTACCTAAAAGTTTCATTATTTCATATAAATCTGGAGTAGTAGTTTTAGTAGTTAAAGACACTCTAATAATATTAGATACATCAGCTACACTACCTTTATAATTATCAGGATTCTCTCTATATGCTTTCATATCAGAAGCATATCCTAATTCTTCAGATAAATCCTTAATTTTATTAAACCAAGTTTCCTTATCATCATTAATATCAAACATTTCTTTATATTTATTAATGATTTCTTTAACGGAATTCAAATCATTTTCTCCAAACTCATAATTAACATCTGTAAATAATTCATCAAACATATACCATATTTGACCCTTTATTTCATTATAAGCAGCAAAATCTTTTCTTGGTTTCTTTTGTTCTCTTTCAATATTTAAGACATTAATTGTGTATTCTTTATATTGATTAATTAAATCGTTGAATTCAGGATCAAACTCTTTTGACCATTCATCTAAACCATTAAACACTTCACTAGCTTTTAGTTTACTTAAATAATTTTTAGAAATATTAATTAACTTTTCTAAATCAAATAATGAACCACTTGTACTCATTTTATTAAAAGCAAAAGTAAATTCTCTATAACTTTTATCTTGGTTTTGTAAGAACCAACCTTCAAAATTTGAATTCATTACAGTTGCAAAATATAATTTTATTGCTTCAACCGGAATTCCTCTTTCATGATAGAACGCTACTGCTGCTTCCGGATCTTTTCTCTTACTTATCTTTCTAATTGTATCTCCATCTTTTTTATTTAAAGGTAATAAATGAGCAAATTTAGGTGCTTTAAATCCACAAGCATTCCATAATTCTAAATGATAAGGAACAGAAGAAATATAAGAATCATCTCTTGTAACAGTAGTTACTCTCATAAAATGGTCATCACAAACATGAGCAAATGCATATGGAGGAATACCATCAGATTTAACAATAACTTGATCCATATCATTTTCTGGTAACTCTATTGTTCCCTTAACTAAATCTTTAAATACAAACTTCTTATTAAAGTCACCCATAGATTTTAATCTTAAAACCCATTTATCTCCATTATCTATATGAGCTTTAACTTCTTCATAAGATAAATTACGACATTTAGCATAACTGCCATAATATCCTATTCTGTCTTTTCTATGCTCTTGTTTTTCTCTCATAGAAGCTAAATCTTCTTCTGAACAAAAGCAAGGATAAGCTCTTCCAATTGAAACTAAATACTTAGCTACAATATGATAAATATCAGCTCTTTGAGTTTGTACATAAGGACCATATGCCCCACCTTGAATAGGATCTTCATCTACTATATAATTATAAGCTTTTAAATCATCTAAAATAAGTTGAACTCCATTTTCAATTGCTCTTTTTTCATCAGTATCTTCTATTCTTAAAATAAATACTCCATTAGTTTGATGAGCAATAACTTCTGGAATAAAAGAAGCAAATAAATTACCCATATGCATTCTACCAGTTGGAGATGGTGCAAATCTACACACTTCAGCACCATTAGGCAAAGTTCTTTCTGGATATTTTTTTTCTAAATCCCCTATTGTTTCAGTTACATTTGGATATAATAAATCCGCTAATTTTTTATAGTCCATATGTCTTATCCTCCTTCTTAACTATACTATTATCTTCAAAACTTCTAATAGCAGCTATTTTCTTTCTATTTACCTTATCTTTTATTCGCATCATTCTAACAAAATCATAGTCCGTTCCACCTTTACTAGCTCTAACATATTCTAACTCAGGAGTTTCAATAAACATATTTGTTCCACTAACCGAACTATAACAAAGTGATTGTCTAACCTCATTAAAAACATCATGATTTATAACCATTTGACCATTTTCATCTTTAAAATATTTCCTAGTAACCAAATTACCACTATTATCTTTATTATAATAAGAAATATCCATTTCAAAACCATTTCCAAAATAAAGTAAAGCATCAAAATCATCAAAAATAATATTATCACTTATTGATACTGGTGTCCCACATTCGTAAATACTAGCACCTTTGCCATACATAACAACTAATACATTTTCACTTAATTCCTCAGGAATCATAACTTTAATTTTATTAGAACATAAACCTTTACTAATATCTTTAGTATTCATCGAACCATCTAAATACACTGGATAATTCATCTGTTTAAAATATCCAAGAATACTACTTACAAAATATTCATTATACTGTTCACTTTCACTAAGCATTCTAACCGTTTCATCATATAAAACATTAAAGAAGTCCTTACAAGAATAAAATTTATTATTAGTAACTGCGAAATCTAACATATAAACAGCTATACGATATAATTCTTCTTTAGGTGCTTCCTTAATTCTATCAGTTAAATCATTAACCTTCTTAACTCCACCAAATAACGAAAAAGATTTAAATAATCTTTCTGAAATTCTTATTAATAATAATCTAATATTTTCCATTTTTTCCTCTTATCTAAATGCATAAACACTTAAGACAAACTTATTATATTATACTTAATATCTATTTTCAAGATATCTAATTAACAAAAAAATCCCTATTTACAGGGATTTATAAACATATTGGTGACCCATATGAGGTTCGAACTCATGAATGTAACCTTGAGAGGGTTATGTGTTAACCATTTCACCAATGGGCCAATCAATTTAACAATTGTAATTTTAACACAACTAATCATTAAGTTCAACAAAAAAGACTAATGAATAGTCATTAGTCTTATCCTTTAATTTCAATTTTTTTCTTAGTTTCGACAACTTCTTGTTTAGGAATAGTAATGGTTAGTAAACCTTTATCAAATTTAGCATCAATTTTTTCAATATCAACATCACCTAAAGCAAATGATCTACTAAATGATCCATAAACTCTTTCTCTTCTAATATAGTTCTTCTTTTCATCTTTTTCTTCTTGCTCTTTTGAAGCACTTACAGTAAGGCATCCATCTTTTACTTCGATGTTAATATCTTTTTTATCATAACCAGGTACATCCATCTCAATATGATATTTATTATCCTTTTCATAAATATCACACTTCATTTCATTATTTCTTTTTACTGCTGGTAAGAAGAAATTGTCGAAATCATCATCAAATAAAAAACTTTTTGGGATTATATTCATAATCCTCACACTTCCTTTCACAATTATAGTTATACTACTTTAATTAGCACTTGTCAAGTATAAGTGCTAATTATTTTTATTTTATGTAAAATTTTAAATTATATACCTAAATTTATTAAATTTCCCACATCATTTTGTATAATAAAACTTACAAAAGAAGTATCCATTTTATTAATTTTATCTTTTAAAGATTCAACATCTTCAAATAACAAATCACATCTAAATAATAATAAATCATCAAACTTATTAATACCTATACTCTTAAAGTATTTAAATATTTTTATAATATTATCTTTATTCTTAGATAAAGCGCTTTGAACATCTAAACTAAGTAAACCAATTAACTTTTCATACACTTCAGATGAAGCATAATCTTTTAAATATTCCATTACCTAGCCTCCTTAAAATAAACAACAGATTTTAAATTATCATATTCACTTTGATCTAAAATCGTATTATAAGATAAAGCATATAGCAAAGCTTCTTGAACATTAACATTATTTTCAACTAATACTTTAAATAAACTATAAGTCTTAATTCTAGAAATAATCTTATTTCCAAAAATAAGTTCAGTCTTTCTCTTAATCGCCGCATTATAACTATCTTTAAATATATAAGCACGATGAGAAGCATCTATACCTTCTAATATCGGATATTTAGATATTAATACATCAATAGTTTCTTCATCAAGTGCGGTAGCCTGTTCTCTGATTAATTTATCATAATCCTTATTTTTTTCACGATTACTTAACATTTCAACATTTGTACCGTCAATTCTCCAAATATTTATTTTATTCTTATATGCATAATATATACGTTTAATTATTAAAGCTCTTAAATTTTTTAAACAGTTCTTTACATCTTTATGAATAAAATCATTATATCCAAGTTCAATAAAATAATCTAAAGCTAAATCCAAATTACCTGTTCCCAAAACAACATAATTAGACTTATCTTCCTCACAAGATAAATCAAATCCATAAGACTTCATAATAGTCATATTCTTTTCTAATAAATAATATGGACTAAGCAATAATTTAGGAGCATGTTTTAAAACTTCATTTATATCAATCCCATTATCTTCTAATAAATCCATCTTACGATTATTTACTTGATAACTTTCTAAAAAGAAAGCTGGATATTCTTTCTTAAACTTTTTGACACTAACGTCAAATTTACTCAATAATCTATCATTATGGTTAATATCATCATCATTTTGTTCTATATTATTTACTTGACTAACACTTACATTATTACCTTGTAAAAGTATTAAATTATATCTATTAACCGCACCCATTAACTCACTATATTTATCATCAGATTCTTTAGATAACAAATATCCAACTGATTCATAATCAGTTTTATTAAGAACTTCTTTTTCTTCTAATTTACGTTTTAATTTAAGAATATTTTTTTTATAAACTCCATTTAAACTTCTCTGCTCAGAATTAGAGTATTCCTTTTCATTTACATATTGCTTCATTATTTCAAGTAATTTTAATATTTCTTTTTGTTGATTATCATTTAAAGTAATCTTATCTGTCATTTCTTTATTAATTTTCATTAATTTTTTTAAATACAATAATGATGCTAAAAAAGATTCTCTTTCACTTTCCTCTTGTACTTGATCAACCATTAAAGATAAAAAGTCATCCCCTAAAAGAGTTATAAATTCATATTTATATAAAGGATCACTATCAGCTAATTTAATAACATTTTTTATATTAGTTAAATTAACATCATTTTGCATATATTCATTATCTTTATCATCATAATGAGATGTAGTTTCATCAATTAAATGTAATAAATAATCCATAACATAACCCTTTCTATTTCTTTATACTTTGTTTCTTAACCAAGTAACCTTTTTGTTCTTCTTTTAACTTATGATAAGCATCAACATATTCTTTAATATTATTTAAACAAGCATTATACACTGATGGTGTATCTGTGAAATTTTTAAGTTTTTCCATCTCACTATATAAAGCAGTTATTACTGAAACAATTCTATATCCAATTGTTTCTTCACTTTGTTCTTTAATTCCTTCAAAAAGATACATATTCAAATCATCAAAATTAACACTATCAATTAAAGCCTTTTCTGAACTAATTATATTTTCCACTTCATCTAAAATCGGATTTCTACTTATTTCAGGTTTAACCGCATCTCTAGTTTCTTCCTTTTTAGATGATTGTTCTCTAGACTTAATTGTAATTTTATCTAATTCTTCTTCTAAAGAACTTAAATACTCCTCTTTAATATTTGCAGGCATATCCTTTTTAGCTGAAACATCCTTATATTCAGATATTTTTTTACCAAGTAAAACACAACACATAGCTTGTCTAACATCATCAGAATTAACATTCAATCTACCTTTAATTCTATCTAAAGATACATCAAAAGTATCCAATGAAAAACTTTCGTCCTTAAGCAAAACAATAGTGTCTTTGTACTTACTATATTTATTTTTTAAAATAATTTCATACTTATTAAGAACAGTTAATTCATCTTTATCATCCGGTAGAAGTAATTCAATATTGCCAAGTCCAACAAACATTTTAATATCTCCAGATTCTTTATCAGAAAATTTCATTGAATAAAGTAAGCTATCAAATTCATCGAAATCAGTAACTGGAACAACTAACTTATTTCCTCTAAACATATTTAAATATTTTTTATATAAATCATTTCCAATAGAAACATCATTAGCTTTATTACTACTTAAAAATTCATTTAATTTATTAGCAAAATCACTAATATAATCCATTGCTCCACTATATTCTTTTGGTTCAAAAGCACCAACATGAGATAAAGAAATATTTCTAAATTCATCAATTATTGCTCTTTTAGACATAAATCTATTATATTCAGACTCAAACTTTTCACTATACATAGCTTTAAAAATAGTTCTTACATCACTTTTCTTTAAAGTAAGTAAATCATCATATGAAACCTCACCAGTAATTCCATTAGCATATAAAACATTCTCTATTTCTAAACTAGCATTACGATTTATTGCTTTATTAGTTTTAACACTATCGGCAATATTTATAAGTCTTTGTAATTTATTTAAAAATGTATCTATCACAGCCATTTATATACACCCACTATTCTAAAATATTGTATCATAAAATCTATATCTATGAAATAATAAAAAATGTAAATACACTTGATATCAAATACTTTTTAAGGTTATTATTATTATAGAGGTTTTTATGAAAAAAATAATGTTGATAATATGTGCTTTTTTAACATTTACTGCAAATGTATATGCAAATGAAAAAGAAACTGTTAAATTTAAAAAATGTGTTGATGGTGATACTGCTGTATTTACAGTTAATAATGAAGATATCAAAGTAAGATTTCTAGCTATCGATACACCAGAAACAGTTCATCCTACTAAAAAAGAACAACCTTATGGAAAAAATGCTAGTGAATATACATGCAAAAAAATTACTAATGCTAAAAAAATCGAATTAGAATACGATTCAAAAAGCACAAAATTAGATAAGTATGGAAGAACCCTTGCCTGGGTATGGGTTGATAATTCACTTCTTCAAAAAGAATTATTAGAAATAGGTTATGCTCAAATCAAATATGTTTATGGCAAATATTCTTATTTAGATGAATTAGAAAAAATTGAAGAAGAAGCTAAAAACGAAAAAAAGGGATTATGGAAAAATTATACTGCTAAAACATACATTGTTACCTTTATAGATGACAATGATGAAACTAAAGTTAAAGTTAACGAAAATGAATTAGTAACTCCCCTTAGTGTTTCCAAAGAAGGATACAATTTCGAAGGTTGGTATTTAAATGATAAAGAATTTGATTTTGATACTAAGATAACTTCAAATCTTACTCTAACAGCTAAATATAACAAAAAAATAGGTTGGACAGAAATTGCAATTGTTTTAGTCGGAGCTGTTATTTTATATAAATTAAACCCTAAAAAATTTAAAAAAGAAGTAAAAAAAATAATGAAATAAAAGGAGAATAATTATGGCAGATGATAATAAATTAAAAAGAAGAATTGTTGTAGAAGAAGCTATGCCAAAACAAAAAAAAGGAAATGCATTTGTTGGTTTCCTATTTGTTATGTTATTTGTTTTAATAATTGCTGGTATTATCTATTTACTAGAAAGTAAAGGATATATTGATATCTTTAAGTTTATTTAATGGAAAAATATGATATAAATAAATTAGTCTCTCAACTAGATTTTGAAAGCAATAAACTTCAAAAAGTAAATGATAATCTAGTTTTAACTAAATATCAAATAGATGTATTAACAAGAAATGGCATAGATTTACAGACAGTTACATCTCTTCACGATATTATATATGAAGCTGAAGAAGTTTATGAAGATACACTTGATGAAGAACTTGAACAAGTATTAGATGAACTATCAGAAAGAAATTATTATGAAAATACTAACAAATAAAAAGAATCTAAAATTGATTCTTTTTTTGTTCTAAAAATGATTTTAATCTAAGTACATATTCATTGCGCATAATAGGTAAAAGCGAACTTGCCACCATTAACGTTGCATCATTAGGATTAATTTTAGTCATATCAACAACTGTAGAACCACTAATTAATGCTTCACACTGAGAAATAGCTTCACTATAATCAACCATACTATCAGATTTAGTTAATATTTCACTTCTATTACTCTTTAGATTTATTGGATTGTTATAACAAACAACAACATGATTAATCATCTTATCTAAATCCTCAGCATATTCAGCAAAGAATATCATAAAATCTCTTTCACTAATAACGCCTTTATTTGCTAACAATTTAACATAACTTAATATCTCAAATAAAGCCCCATTAGCCATAATAATGCTTTGATCTCCAACAATATCTTTCATTAAATCTTCTTTTATAGCAGATGCTATAAGTAAATTCTTTTCTACTAAAGATAAACTTTTAGGATTTGATAAAAACTCTGTCGTATATCTACCAATTTTTTCTTCTTCATCAGTAACTTTAACTCTAAATTTAGCATCTTCAAAGAAATCTTCTAACATTCTTATTGAAGAACCCCTAACACTAGGACTTCCCGTAAATTCAATTACATAAGGTTTATTATCTTGAATAACGTCTTTTAATTTAGTTAATTCTTCAAGATATCCCTTAGTTCTAAGATTATCATATATTCTATTTCTATTATCATAATAATCAGGATCAACTATACTAAGACCATAAAACACATCATAAAAAACATTTAAATATCTTTCTAACAAAATACTTATTCTTTCATCATCATTATTTTCACTTAAAGCATTATAAACACTTCTAAAGAACCATTCTTGTTCATTACGATCTGCTCTAAAAACTGAAAAATCTATATATCCATTTTTTCTTAATTGAATTCTTAAATCTTCTAAATTGGCTATTTTATCAGCACATACAATTGCTTTATTAGCTACTGGTAAATCTTTTATTACTTTAATTTGTTGTTTTTTTCTTTCTTTCCAAGGTAAAGATTTATCAGGTTCGGTAGCAGTCATCACTAAACTAGCAATTTCTCCACCAAAAAGCTTAGATATATCATCAATATTATATCTTGTATCTTCCACTACATCATGAAGTAATCCCGCAGCAATAACCTTTTCATCAAAGTCAGCAGTTTTTAAAATTAAACTTACAACCATTGGATGAAAAACATAAGGAGTATCCTTATCATGTTTACGATATTGTCCATCATGTGCTCTAATTGTAAAACTAAGTGCTCTTTCTACTAATTTCATACTTCTCACCTATAAAGATAAAATCTATTATATAAAAAAGTAAAAAAAAAGTAAATGATTTTCTCATTTACTAATGTTTATTATGAATATGTCCTGCTAAGCCACTTTTATTATTTCGAGGATCTTTATATATTTCACTTTTACCTGGCATTAACGTTGCAATTAAAAAGTATCCATCAATGAAAATATAAACTACTAAACTTACAAAAGATAATACTTTAGGTAATGCATAAGTATTAAGTACTAAATATGAAAAATACTGACCTAATCCTATCGCAACAACAAATTCAATAATATCAAAAATTAATGATGTTTTCTTAAATATAGCTTGATAAATATAAAATACAACCGGTATAAAAACAAGCATTGTTAGTAATGAAACTAATTTAGCCATCATAAAATTAGGATTACTTCCTATAAAAGGAATCTCCACAAGAAGCCATATCAAAGATGGAAGAACAATTAATTTCATATGTTCCCATACACTCTCATTAACAGCAACTAATAAAGCTAAATATTTATTATGGTTAGACCAATCATAAATAAAATGTGCCAAAGTGCCTAACACAACTATAAAAATAAAACCATATAATTCAATCATAATTTACCGTCCTCACTTAAATATAATACATTTAAATCAACATATGCATCAATACCCGGAACTATACCTCTATCTGTTACCTGCCATATATAATATTCTTTTTCATAATCTGTTTTTTTCGTGTAATGAGCCATCCAAATAAGTGATGCACTAGTATCCCACATTTTTTCTAAATATGAAGCACTACCATAATTCATTCCCACATAACCATGTTTTTCAACTTCATTCATGAAACTTTGAGCAATTAAATTTAATCCTACATAACTAATATGATATTCATTAAAATTACTCCAACATTCCCAATCAAATGATATTGGAAGATCTAACTTTGCCCCATCAAGCTGTTCTACAACCCATTTAGCATGTTCTTTAGCCATTTTAACTGACTTAGCTTTAGAATAAAAATATGCGCCAACTTTTAAACCTGCTTTTTTAGCATTTTCTAAGTTTTGTTTAAATTTACTATCAATTTTACATATTCCATCAGAATTAGCAAAACCAACTCTAACAATTACAAAAGATACCCCACTGCTCTTAACCTTTTCATAATCAACATCACCTTGCCAAGAAGATACATCTATTCCAATTAAATTTTTATCATTTTTATAATTAGTAATAAACTCTTCAATAGGTTTAGTTCTTGGAGTATAACTTCCTCCACCACCAGATGAAGACGTTAATTTATCTTTAACATAAAGTTTAAAAGGGCTAACTGTCTTGTTGCCGTTCATATCCGTACTTACAAAATTTAAATTATAAGTTCCCGCGGTATTAACATCATAATCTCCTTCAATTAAACACTCAATATTTGGATCATAATTATCTCCACATATTATTTTACTCATATAATTAAAATCATTACCCTTTTTAATCGTATAAGAAGAAGAATGATAAATTTTTGGTGGTGTCGTATCAACTACATTAATATTTAATCCAATTGAATTAATATTATTTGCTTTATCCCTATACCTAATTTCAATTAATTGTTTACCTAATTTTAAAGTATCTATCTTTTTATTTTTAGTTATTACTTCTGCATTTTTAACATCTAATATATCATTTATATAAACCTTATCATAATATTCAAAAGTATCCTTATTAAGTTTAATACTTGCTGGATATTTTTCTAATAATTTCTTATCACTTACATATTTATAAATAGATAAAAAAATAAAAGATAATCCTAGAATCACTATCAACAATCTAATATAAATATTGAACTGCTTTTTAATAAAAAAATAGCACCCTATTCCTAGTATAAAAATTCCCATTACTAAAAAAAACAAACTCATATTTTCACCTACATTATATATAACACAAAAAGCTTTAAATTAGAATATGATGTAAAGAAAAAATATCCAATTACTTGGATATTAATTCGCATATTAAATTAGATATTTCTGTTGGATTTTCAATTGGTAATCCTTCAATTAATCTAGCCTCAGAATACAATATTTTAGCATAGCCACTAAGTTCTTCTTTATTATTTTTATAAAGTTCTTTGATTTTATTAGCAATTGGATGTTTTTCATTTATTTCTAAAATCATTTTAGCTTTAACTTTTTCATCGGTTGGCATTGCATTAATAACTTTTTGCATCTCTACACTTAAATTTCCTTCAGTAGTTAAACATACTGGATGATTTGTTAATTTATTTGTAAATCTAACTTCAACTACCTCATCATTTAAAGCAGTTTTAATATAATCTAAAGCTTCCTTATTATCTTCATTTACTTTCTTTAATTCTTCTTTTTCTTCTTCAGTATCAAGATTTAAATCACCATCAGAAACATTTTTAAATGTTAAATCATTATAACTTCCTAACACTTGAGCAACAAATTCATCTAAATAATCAGTAAAATATAATACATCATAATTTTTATTCTTAACTTGTTCAACTTGAGGAAGCATATTTATTTTATCAATGGTTTCTCCACAAGCATAGTAAATATTCTTTTGTTCTTTTTCTATGTTATTAACATATTCATCTAATGTTATCATCTTCTCATTTTTAGAAGAGTAGAAAATAAGTAAATCTTTTAACTTATCTTTATTGGCACCATACATATCATATACGCCATATTTAATTTGAGAGCCAAATGCTTCAAAGAATTTCTTATAATTATCAAAATCATTTTTAAGCATATCAGCTAGTTCATTATGAATTTTAGTTTCTAAAGTTTTAGCAATACCTAAAACATGTTTATCATTTTGTAAAGTCTCTCTAGAAATATTTAAAGATAAATCAGCAGAATCAACAACACCCTTAACAAAACTATAATAATCAGGTAAAAGTTTTTCACACTTTTCCATAATTAAAACTCCATTAGTATATAGCTCTAAACCTTTCTTATAATCTTTTAAATAAAAATCATAAGGAGCATGAGAAGGAATAAACATTAATGCTTTATATGATTCTAATCCCTCTACACTACTATGAATTACTCTTAAAGGTTTTTCATAATCCATAAATTTATCACTATAAAAATTATTGTAATCATCTTCAGTTATATCTTTCTTATCTTTTTTCCATAGTGGTACCATAGTATTTAAAGTAACAACTTCAGTATAAGTTTCATATTCCTTATCTGAGCCTTCTTTTAATCTACTATTTTGTACTTCCATTTTAATTGGATATCTTAAATAATCACTATATTTAGTTACTAAAGATCTAATAGTATATTCATCTAAATATTTATCATAATTATCATCATCAGTATTATCTTTTAAATATAACTTAATAGTAGTTCCATAATCATCAGTATTGCACTCACTAATAGTATAACCATCAGCACCTTCACTAGTCCAAATATGACCTTTATCTTCACCATATTTTTTAGAAACAACTTCAATCTTTTTAGCTACCATAAAAGCAGAATAAAACCCAACACCAAATTGACCAATAATTTCAGTATCCTTTTGTTCCTTGTTTTCTTCCTTAAATCTTAAAGAACCAGATTCAGCAATAGTACCTAAATTATTTTCTAATTCAGATGCATCCATACCAATACCATTATCTTTAATAGTAAGAATTCTATTATCACTATCTCTAATAATATTAATTTCTAAATCAGCCTTATTAATATTAATAGAATTATCAGTTAAAGCTTTATATGATAACTTATCTAAAGCATCACTCGCATTTGATAATAACTCTCTCAAAAATATTTCTTTATTTGTATAAATAGAATTAATCATTAAATCTAAAACTCTTTTAGAAGAAGATTTAAATTCTTTTTTCTTCATAATATCCTCTTTTCTATAACAATTTAAATTATACTCCCTTTTTAGCACTTGTCAACATTAAGTGCTAAAATAATAAAATAAAAAAATACTCCTAAAGAGTATTAAACAGAAAATCCACGTTTTTTGCCAAGCGCAATGTTATCAATTATAGTTCCCACATATTGTTCAGAATTTTCTAAAATAGTTTCAAGATCTTCTTTCATCATCTTTTTTTGAGAAATGCTAGTTATAGGAACTAATCCTAAAGGACTATCACCTCTTATTCCTCTCGCGATTTCATTTATATCCCTTTTTGTCATTAATTCTAATGTTAAATCATCACATTTTTGACAATAAATGCCTACTTCCTTATCTTTAGCAAGTCTTAATTTATAGTATTTAACACCAGTTTCAGTTTCATAACCTAAAGCATAAAAAGTTTTCATATAACCATCTCCACCCATCTATATTCTACGGCTAAAGCCAGAAACCCATTATAACATTCACATTTATAAAGTTCAACAAAAACTTTACATTTAAATTAAAAATAAGAATAGACATTATATTTTAAAGTGATATACTTTATTTGGATAGTGAATGTAATGGAAAAAAGTAGTAATTTAGGTTTAATAATTTTAATTTCAGGACTATTATTATTAATAGTTTCTATTATAATAAATCATAATATAGATACAAGTGATACTCTTAATATATCAATTATTTTAATGTCTTTAATTATAGAAGTAATTGGATTAATCAAAATCATCAAAGATACTGCAAAATAGTGTCTTTTTTTATGCCCTGTGATATAATTAATATGGTGAGACTATGTTCAGAAATGCAATCAAAAAAGGATTACAATATATAAGACCCCTGATAACAGGTAAACTAATTTATAAAGATAAAAGTATTGTTAATAGCTTATCTACATTAATAGTATTAAATAAAAATGGTGATATCTTAACAACATTAACAAATGCTGAATTATTTTTAATTGAAGATGATAATAATGAAGTATTTCCTAATATTTTAAATGAAATAGATAATGCTCCAAAAGAAAGACAAAAGAAAAAAATTGAAGAAAAATATGGTATTAAAGATAATTCAATAGTTGGTATTCACAATGTCATTATAGATATTGCTAAAAATCCAGGAAAACTAAATATTATCAAACATCCATATTTAGATTTAGCAATCGTTAAAATCGAAAATAAAAAAAATATTTTAGTTGATGAATTCCCTAAATTTGTTAACAAACCAATCGATATAGGAACATCAGTATGTAATTTAGGATTTGCTTTTCCAGAATATAAAGCCTTTGAATACGATAAAGAAAGCAAAAGAATAATATCTACCAATGAAGTTATGAACTTTCCGGTTTTTCCTACTGAAGGAATGATTACAAGAAACATTATTGATAAACAAGATAGCCTTTCAATGATTGAAACATCTAATGAAGTAATAACTGGTACTCAAGGTGGTGTACTATTAAACAAAGATGGTAATGTTTTAGGAATGCTAGCAGGCACTAATATCATTAAAAGTACTATACCAGGAGATGACTTTAACATGCGTTTAGGTATATCAATTAATAGTCAAACAATTATAAAATTTTTAAAAGATAACGATATCGAATTTGAGGAGGTAAAATGAAAAATTCAAGAGGAAACATCATAATAATAGAAGGTCCACAAGGAGTTGGAAAAAGTACCATGGCTAACTTCTTAAGAGACAACCTATCATCATCTAATTTATACAGATTAACTGGAATAAAAGACAAAACTAAAACCGGATATCAAAAAAATAAAACCATGTATTTAAATTTATTAAATTATATGGAATCATTAGAAGAAACTGAATTAAATTTATTATTTGATCGTACATTTTTTACCGAAGAAGTTTATACAAAATTAGGTTTTAAAGATTATAGTTTCGATGATGTATATGAAAGATTAGTAAGAAAACTTTCAGAATTAGATTTTAATATTTATTTTGTAGTTTTATACTTAAAAGACACATCATTATATGAAAAACGTTTAGTAAGACAACATCATCAATATCAAAAATTTAGTATTGAAAGTAGTGTTAAACAACAAGAAGAATATTTAAAACTTATTAACAACATAAAATATAAATCAATTCATAAAATTAAAATAGCAACCGATGATTATAAAAAAGCTTACGACAAATTAATTAATTCAATTCCTGTATTAAAGGAAGAAAATATAGAATATAGAGGTTAATATGTGTCTAGAAAGTAATTTACAAATATATTTATTTATAGGATTTGTTTTACTCGGAATAATCTATTTAACTATCTTAAAATTAAAACATATCAGAAAGAAAAAATTTAATATAAGATTATTATTTACTATAATTATTTTATTAATTATTTACATATTATTATTTGGAATGATAAAAAAATGTGATGATAAAAATAATGAATATAAAAAACCATCAACTACAACATTAACAACTACTATAAGTACAACGACATCAAGTAACACTACAACTACTACAACGACATTAAATCAAACAACTAAGACAACTAAAAAAAGTGATAATACAAGTTCAAATGGAAAATATGTTGGTACTTCTAGTAAAGGTTATCAAATAACATATAAAGATGGTGCTTACTACGTTGACGGCTATTTAATTGTTAATAAAACATATGATTTGCCAAGCACCTGGAAACCTAAAAATGTCTGGAAATCAGTTCCTTCTTCTGGCTTTGCTAAAGAACCATTAGATAAAGATGCATATAATGCATGGAAAGATATGTTAAGTGATTCTAAAGCTGTCGGATTAAACTTATGGGCTCAAAGTGGATACCGCTCATATGATTATCAAAAAGATTTATATAACGGTTATGTTAAAAGAAAAGGTAAAGCAGCAGCTGACAAATCATCAGCAAGACCAGGAAATTCAGAACATCAAACTGGTTTAGCATTTGATTTAAACACAATAACAACCGCTTTTAAAGATACTGCTGAAGGTAAATGGGTAAAAAATAATTGTTATCTATACGGATATATTTTAAGATATCCAGAAAACTCAACAGATAAAACTGGATACATCTTTGAACCATGGCATATAAGATATGTCGGTAAAGATTTAGCTAAAAAATTATATAATAATGGTAATTGGATAACCATGGAAGAATACTTCGGATTAAAATCAGAATATCCAAATTAGGAGGGTTTATGAAACAAATTGACATCAAAGATTTAGAATTAGAATTAAAAGTATTACAGAAAAAAGATACAGAAGATGCTCTAGCACAAGGATTTACAAACAAAGATGACTGGGCATTACATAAATTAAATACAAATGAAAAAGATGAAGTTGCCGATGCTATTATAAACATGGCACAAAGATATGAAATATCACCAGAAAATCTTGCCGTTTCATTTGATAAAAGTTTATCAATGTATTTAAGAGTCCAAAATTCTAAAAAAATGTTAAAACAAAAAGAGAAAAAAGAGAAAAAATAACTATAAGGTTATTTTTTTTAATGATATAATTAATGTGGTGATTAAATGAACATAGACAAATACTTAGAAAACAACATAATATTTATAATACCTAATAACATAAAAAAGAAATTAATTAAATATATAAATAATAAAAGTAAAATGTATGATATTAAAATTCTAACATTAAATGAATTTAAAAAATCATACTTTTTTGACTACAACAAAAAAACAATAAAATATTTAATGGATAACTATAACTTAAATTTTAAAACAGCTGAAGAATATATAAATAATATCTATAATGTTTTAGAGCCATCAAAAGCAAAAAAAATTAATTACTTATTACAAATTAAAGAAAACTTAGAAATAAACAATTTAATTATCAAAGATATTTATTTTAAAGAAACTCTAAAAAGAAAAAAAATCTATTTCTATGGTTTCACTTACATTGACAAATACTTATCAAAAATAATTAATGATTTAAAAGAAGAAAACTTCAATGTTTCAGTTATATTAAATAATGATAATAACTATGAACATGAAGTAATCTCTTTTAATAGTTTAAATGATGAAATTGAATTTGTTGTAAATGATATTATTTCTAAAGACTTAGATTTGAATAAAGTTTACCTAGCTAATGTTAACAAAGATAATGAAAATACAATCCTTAGAATATTTAATAACTATAATATAAAAATCAACTTTAAAAATTCAAGTACCTTATTTGACACAAAAATAGGCAAATCATTTTTAAATAATATTTTCAATTATCAAAAAGAACTTAATAATATCAAAGATCAAGAAATAAAAAATATCATAATTAATATTTTAAACAAGTATTACTGGACTAATATAACAGAAATTGAAAATATCATCATAGAAGAATTTAAAACAGCTAAATTACCATCTCAGAAATATAATAATGCCATCAATATAATTGATCTAAAAGATAATATAATAGAAGATGATGAATATATTTATCTTTTAAATTTTAATCGTGAGTATATCCCTAAAATATACAAAGATACCGATTTTATTAATGATAAAGAAAAACCAAAATATTTAGAAACCACAAATGAAAAAAATATTAATGAAGTTAGTAGTTGGCAAACAATTATTAAAAATATTAAAAATCTAACAATCACTTATTCTAACCAAAACTTAAGTGGAATTTTAAATCCATCTTCTCTAATAGATGATTTAAATTTAAAAGTAATTAATAAAGAATATATTGAATCAATATATTCAAATAAAAGTAATATCTATAACTTAGGAATTCTTCTAGACAATTACAGTAAATCGCACCTTGAAACAAAACCTCTAGAGCACTTATATTTAACTTATCCAGATAATAATTACCTAACATACAATAATAAATTTAATATTATTAAATTAAGCGATTATAGTTATAAATTATCATACTCAAAAATGAATACCTTCTTTGAATGTCCATTTAAATATTATTGTGATAATGTGTTAAAACTTACACCTTATGAAGATACTTATGACACCTGGTTAGGTTCAATATGTCATTATATTTTATCAGAAATGTATAAAGAAGGATTTGATTTTAACAAATCAAAAGAAGAGTTTATTAATAACAACCCCATAACTTTAACCGAAGAAAATAAAGTCTTTTTAGATAAAGTTCTAAATGAATTAAAAGACGCTATACCACATATTAAAAGTTTAAATAACATTTCCAAATATCAAGAAGTTGAATGTGAAAAATTAATTCAAACAACAGTAGACGACATCCCTTTTGTTGGAGTCGTAGATAAAATAATGCATTATAAAAACAATATAGTCATAATCGATTATAAAACTGGTACTCCAGATGTTGACTTAAGACTAGCTAAATATGGATTAAACCTTCAATTACCAACCTATGCTTATTTAATCAAAACTTTATATCCAAACTCAAACATTGTTGGAATATATTTAGAGCATATCTTAAAACCTAATATTAATTATGACTTAAATAAATCAGAACAAAATCAATATGAAAATCATTTAAAATTACAAGGTTACTCAATTGATAATGAAGACTTAATTTCCGAGTTAGATCCAACTTATCTAAACAGTGATTATATAAAGGGTATGAAAATGACTTCAAATGGCTTTGCCCGTACTGCCAAACTATTAAATAAAGACAATTTTGAAAAATTAAAAGATATAACTGAAGAAAAAATAAAAGAATGTATTAAAGAAATCAATCAAGGAAATTTTCAAATCAAACCTAAAATTAATGGATTTAAAAATTTAAGTTGTGCATTTTGCCCATATAAATCTGTATGTTACGTTAAAGAAGATGATAAGGAATTTGTTACCCTTGATAATGATTTAACATTTCTAGGAGGTGAAAACAATGACTAAATGGACCGAAGAACAAATGCTTGCAATCGTTAAAGGAAACACCAATATCATTGTTTCTGCCGGTGCTGGTTCTGGTAAAACCGCCGTTTTAACCCAAAGAGTTATAACCAATTTAAAAAAAGGTATGCACATCAATGAATTACTAATTCTAACATTTACTAATAATGCTGCTATGGAAATGAAAACCAGAATTAAAAAAGCAATTCTAGAAGACGATGAAATCAAAAATGAAGCCAAACTAACCGATTCAGCTGATATTACAACCTTTGATGCCTATGTCTTATCACTAGTAAAAAAATATCACTATTTATTAAATTTAGATTCAGATATTACATTAATTGATTCATCTATCATTAAAAAGAAAAAGAAAGATTTTATTGAAGAAATATTTGAAGAATTATTTACTCAAAAGAATGAAAAATTTATCAAATTTGTTACTGACTTTGGAACTAAAAATGCTAGACAAACCAAAAAAACAATTTTAAATTTAGACTATTCTTTTGATCTAATAACTAAAAAAGAAGATTATTTAAACAATTATATAGAATCATACTATAATAAAAATAATTTAGATAACCTTTTCCATCAGTTTGAAAATACCCTTTTAAAAAGAGTTGAATCTATCAAGAACCTACTACTAAACTTATCTTTTGAAGTAGACAGTGATTACTATGACAAAATTTATAAAACTCTAGAACCACTACTTAAAAGTTCTAATTATCAAGAAATAAGAAGCAACTTAGATTTTAAATTATCACCTTTAAGAAATGCTTCTGATAAAGCAAAATATTATAAAGAACAAATATCTAAAATAATTAAAGATTTGAAATCATTAACTGAATTTCATGAACAAGTATTAAAAGATGATTTATTAAAAACCAAAGAATATGCTGAAGTAATTATCGAAATACTATTAAAATTAACTCAAAAAGTAAATGCTTATAAATTTGAGTATCAAGTATTTGAATTTAATGACATAAGTAAATTTGCTCTTAAAATATTAGATGAAAATGAAGATATTAGAAACGAATTAAAAAATTATTACAAAGAAATCATGATTGATGAATATCAAGACACTAGTGATGTTCAAGAACAATTCATTAAATATATTGAAAACAATAATGTTTATATGGTTGGTGATATTAAACAATCAATTTATCGATTTAGAAACGCTAATCCTGATATCTTTAAAATAAAATATGATGCATATAAAGATGGAAACAATGGTTTTAAAATAGATTTAAATAAAAATTTTAGATCACGTGGTGAAGTTCTAGATAGTATTAATCAAATATTTAATCATATTATGGATGATAATATTGGTAATGCTAATTATATAAAAGAACATCAATTAATCTTTGGTAATAATACCTTTATTGAAGAAGGAAATAATAACTATAATAATAATTTAGAAATATATAATTATTTACCAGATCCTAATTTTACTAAAGAAGAAATGGAAGCATTTATCATCGCTAATGACATTAAGAAAAAAGTAACAAGTAATTATGAAGTTTTTGATAAAACTTTAAGACCATGCAAATATAGTGATTTCTGTATTTTAATTGATCGCACAACTGCATTTGACACCTATAAAAAAATATTTGACTTTCTTAATGTTCCAATCAATATCTATAAAGATGACAATATCATGATTTCTGATGAAACATCACTAATAAATAATATAATTAAATTTATTATCAACATAAAAAATAACAGATTTAATGAAACAACTAGATTCTGTTTTGCAAGTATTGCTAGAAGTTATCTTTATCAATTAGATGATCAAACTATTTATGACACAATTAATCAAAACAAAATTAATGAATCCGAAATATATGAAATTGCTGATAATATTTCAAAAAATTTGGATAGTTTAAGTAATGAAGAAATAATTAAAAAAATAATTTATGATTATAAATTTTATGACAAAATGATTATTGCTGGTAATCTTAATTACCGTTCAATAATTTTAGATAACTTAATTATTAAATTTAAAGAATTAAATAAAGTCAATATGACTATCTATGAAGTAAATGATTATTTAGATTCTTTAATTAATGACGAAGAAAGCATCAAAATACCTGCCATTTTAAATAAAAATGATTCAGTAACAATTACTAATATTCATAAATCAAAAGGATTAGAATATAAAATTTGTTATTTTCCAAGTTTACATAAAGAATTTAATTTAATGGATTTAAATAATAGAATTATCTTTAATACAAAATTTGGATTAATTTTGCCAAATTATGACAATGGATTTAAAAGTACTTTTGTCAATTTCTTAAATAAAGAAACCTATATTAAAGATGAAATATCTGAAAGAATTAGATTGTTATATGTTGCTTTAACCAGAGCAAAAGAAAAAATGATTATGGTTACAAATTTAATTCAAAACGATAATTGTACTACTGATGAAAACGGTATTATTGATTACCTAACTAGAATAAATTATCGCTCTTACAAAGATATTTTGGAATCAGTTTATCCATATATACATAAATATATTGAAAATATAGATTTACCAGAAATAAACATTGGTTATAAGTATTCACAAAAAAATACCATAAACATCGATATTGAAGATAACCATAAAATCAAAGTTAATAAAAAAGAATATATTTCTGAACTTATTAACGAAGAACATTATTCTAAAAGTGAAAATAAATTAATAACACCTACAGAAGTAGCTAATATGGAATATGGAACTCACATGCACTACATCCTGGAAAATACTGATTTTAAAAATCCAGACTATTCTCTGTTAACCAATGAGGAACAAGAAATAACTCAAGGATTATTAAACAATAAAATTATGTCTAACATTAAAGACGCAAATATTTATCACGAATATGAATTTATTTATGAAAATAATAAACAAATTAAAACTGGTATCATTGATCTCATGTTAGAATATCCAGATCATATTGACATCATAGATTACAAACTAAAGAATACTAATGATCCTGCTTACTTAAAACAATTAAATGGTTATAAAGAATATATTGAAAATAAAAATAATAAACCAACTTATATTTATTTATATTCACTATTAAACAGAGAACTTATCGATTTAAACAAGAATTAATTTCTTGTTTTTTCTTGACTTAAATTTATAAACATACTATATTCTACTTATGAATGAAGAGCAACAAGAAGCTGTTTTATCACTATCTAACACCCTACTTATTGCTGGTGCTGGTTCTGGTAAAACATTTACAATTATTAATAAAATAAACTACTTATTAGATAATAATATTTATAAAGAAGATGAATTACTAATCATCTCTTTTACTAATGAATCAGTTAATGATTTAAAAAGAAAAATTAATTATAATATTGATATTAAAACTTTCCATAAATTATCATTAGATTTAATACATACTGACAATCTAAAAATAGCTAAAGATAACATGCTAAGTTATATTATAGATGAATACTTTAATTCTTATTTAAAAGACCATTTTAAAGCCAAAATAAGAATAAAAAGACTCTTACTTGAAAATACCAAAGACAACCTAAAAAACCTTATCATGACCTTTATAAACCTCTATAAATGCAATAATAATGATATTGATAAACTAATAAATTTAGTAAAACAAAATAAATATATAAAAAAAGATTATTACCTAACTTTTTTAGAAATATACCTAATATATAATAATGAATTAAAATCATCCGGATATGTAGATTTTAACGACATGATCCTTATGGCCACAAATAAAATTAATAATAACGAAGTCAAAACAAAATATAAATTTATAATGATTGATGAATTCCAAGATACATCACTAATAAGATTAAACCTAATAAAAGCAATCTTAAATCAAAATAACGGAACTATATTTGCAGTTGGTGATGATTATCAATCTATATATCGATTTAGTGGTTGTAATTTAAATGTATTTATTCATTTAGATAAATATATAGACAACCTTAAAATAATAAAATTAAAATATAACTATCGAAATAGTCAAACCCTTATCACAATATCCAATAATTTTATCGCCAAAAATAAAAATCAACTATTAAAAAATTCTAAATGTCCTAAAGATTTAAATAAACCTATAAAAATAATTTATTATGTTAATAAATCAAAAGTTATAAACAAATTAATCAATAATATTGATACTAATATCCTAATACTTGGACGTAACAATAAAGATATTTTATCTTGGAATGTGACTTTATCAGATAAAATAAAATATCTAACAATTCATAAATCAAAAGGATTAGAAGAAGATAATGTTATCTTAATAAACTTAGAAAACTCAAATCATTCAATACCAACTAAAACTAAAGATCATCAAGTAATATCTGAAATTCTTAATCAAGATGAATATCCTTATGAAGAAGAAAGACGGCTATTTTATGTCGCCTTAACTAGAACTAGAAATTATATATATTTATTAGTTCCTAAAAAAAAACCAAGTATATTTATAAAAGAATTAATTAAAGATAATAAAAAAGATATTGAAATTATTCACAATTATTAATATATATTCTATTTATCGGATATCCTTTAACTCTAATTATTTCATATTCTTCATTACTTAAAGTTTTATTATAAATATTATTAAAATTATTAATTGAATCTTTAATTTTACCTTCTCTAACTTCATAACATCTTTCATTCGAACAAAAACTAATTAATTCATTATATCTAATATTATTTAAATATTTACTTAAATTTAAAGTATTAACCCCTTTAGGTTCTATAATATAATTATTACAATCAACATAAGCATAACTATTATTATTTAAAGATATAATTAAAACAAATAAAAAAAATAGTAATATAACACAGTACTTCTTCACATCTAACACCTGTTATTATTATTACCATTTTATTTTTAATTATTTACTTATTTAATAAATATATTGCAAAATTTAAATATCCCGCTATTAATAGCCATACAATATAAGGAATTAATAAATATCCTGAAACTTTATTATATTTAAAGAAAGAATAAGTCATATATCCAACTATTACTAATAATATTAAAATCCAAATAAAGGCAAACAATCTCATCTTTAATCCAAAAAAGATAAATGTCCAACATGCATTAATTAATAACTGAATAAAATAAACAATATACGGCATATCATCATACTTAGTAGCTAAATAAATACTTATTGTCATTAATATAAATAAGATTGTCCACACTATTGGAAAAACTATTTTAGGCGGATAAAAAGCCGGTAAAGTTAAACCTTCAACACTACTACCAGTTAATAAAGATGGAACAACTCCAATCAAAAAAGTTGCTGTAAGCAATATAATAAATTTTTTCATAAATCACCTTTATTATATTATAAGCAACTTTAATTTAATTATTCTTAACTAAAATAAGGGTAGTTTTCATAATTCTTCATCAATTGTTCATAGTTTTCTTTACTAGTATAAATTGTATAATTAGTATAATTATAATCAACTAATCTATTTCTATTAACATCATTAATTACCATACGTACTTCATCAAAGAAATTAAAATCAGTACCATAATAAACATGATAATCAATAGTATTCTTATAAACATCTAACTCCGCAGTATTACCATAATTAGTTACTACCTCTAAAACCATTGAATTACTATCACTTTCAACAAAATTATATTTATTAAAGTTATTAATTACTAAATCTTTATCATATTTAACAGTTTCACTAAATGTACTAAAAGTTGTCTTATCACTATAATTAGAATAGCTTTTAAAATTAGACATTCCTAAAGAAAATAATCCACAACCAATACCACAACATACTAATGATAATAAAAACACTAAAGCACACATTCCTTCTTTAGTTCTACGATTTTTTAAGAAAGAATATATCTTAATCAATATAATAATATCACATGCAATTAAAGAAAGAATTATAAGTAAGATTCCCCAAAATAAAAATCCTGATTTAGTTATTAAGAAACTAATAACTAAACATGCCAATAAAGCGATAAGTATTGTGCAAAAACAAAATCCACAAAATATTACAAAACAATCTACAAAAAATAATACAATCTTAGCTAATCCTGAAAATAATCTAAAATCAGAATGTTCTGGATCTCTAATAATAATTTTAGTTTCTTTAACATTATCTTTTTTCTTTTCAGACTTCTTTTCTTCTTTAACTAGTTCATTATCATCTTTTTCATTTGTTTTTTCTTCAATTACTGACTTTTCATAATAATCTAAAAATCTTATTTTAAATATATGAAGTAAAATCATAATAGTAACAATGCTAATAGCTAATATATATAAAGTAGATAATATTCTATGTATACCATAATAAAAAGATGAAGGTAAAAATTCAAATAATCCATAATATATATAAGATAAGAAACTACCTAATAACATTAAACATAAAACAATAAAAGAGCCAAATATAAACATTTCTAAAAAACATTTTACTTTTTGTCTAAAAGTCATTGCACTAAGCATTTTATATACTCTTGTAAGATAATCTAAAGCACTTTCTAAAAATTTATTAAAAGTATTCTTTGCTTGTTTTTTATTATTAACATCTTTAATATTCTGATTTAATAACTCATCAATATTTAAATTAAATAATTGACATAATTGTAAAACTTTATCCATCTCTGGATAAGCTTGTCCCGATTCCCATTTAGATACAGATTGTCTTGACACTCCTAGCTTATCTGCAAGTTGTTCTTGTGATAAATTATTTTCCTTTCTAATCCTTTTTAAATTGTCAGATAAATTCATAATATCTCCTCCTAACAACTAAATCATATAATTTCTACTGGTTGCATTCTACCAATTTTTAGTTGTTTTTTGTTAACTTATAGTTGCATTTAGCTTATTTTAACACAAAAGAAAACAATATCAAAAGATATTGCTATTTTTTCTTATGTTTTTTCTCAAGTTCTCGATAAGCCACTTTACCTACAGCTGTAACCGGGACAGATTTACGATATTCAATCTCACTAGGAACTGCATAAGCAGCTAAATGTTCTTTACAGTAAGCTCTTACTTTAGCTTTAGTTTCTAAAGTATCTTCATAACCATCTTTTAAAACAATAACCGCTTTAGGAGTTTGCCCTTTAGTTTTATGAGGAATACCTACAACTGTACAAGAAGATACACACTCACATTTAGAAATAATTTCTTCTAATTCAATTGGATATACATTATAACCATTAGTTATAATCATTCTCTTTAATCTAGAAGAATAGAATAATAATCCATCTTCATTTCTATAACCTAAATCTCCGGTATGTAACCAGATTTTACCATCACTATGAGTTACTAATGTTTTAGCAGTCTCTTCATCTTCATTAATATACCCCATCATAATAGTTGGTCCATTAATACAGATTTCACCTATTTCACCAGTTTCTTTTTCAACATCACTATTTGGTTCAAATATTCTAATATCCATATCTGGATTAGGAATACCTAAAGTACCATTAATAACGTCACTCTCATTCATAGTAGCCGTACAACAACTAAATCCAGTTGCTTCACTTAATCCATAACCTACTTTAACAACCGCATCGCTACCGCATTCTCTTAGAAACTTTTCAAACTGAATCTTTAAGTCTTGAGGTAAATAATCTCCACCAACAACAACTACTTTAATATCTTTTAAAGCATTTCTGCCAGGTTTCAAGCCATCAACACTCATTTTAAGTAAAGATGGTACTGCTGGATAAACATTAGGTTTATATTTCTTTAATTCACTATTTATCTTTTTAGTATTAATCTTAGGAACAATAATACAAGTCATTCCTGCACATAAACATGTATGGCAACATAAAGCTAAACCAAAAACATGGAAAATTGGCAACGCCGATAATACTGAATTACCTGGTTTAATTTCATTACAAACTGTTTTAGTCTGTAAAGCCATTGCATTAAAATTACCATTAGAAATAATAATTCCCTTAGGTTTACCAGTTGTACCACCACTATAAATTATAGCAGCTGGATCATTAGATCCTCTCTTAACATAACAATCAATTCCACTGTTACCATTACTTAGAAAATCATGCCAACTAAGCATTCCTTCGTCAAGTTTCATATTATCTCCAGCTTTAATACTGTACATTAATTGCATAACTTTACCAAAACTATTACTTGTAGGAATCATTATAAAATGTTTTACTTTAATATCTCTAGCCTTAGGCATAGAAACATCCCCACAAAATAATATTTCACTATTAGTTTCACTTAAAGCTCTTTCAATATCAGCAGTTGAAGATAATGGATGAACAATATTAGCTATCGCTCCAATTTTATTTATCGCATAAAAAAGTGCAAAACTCTCTGGAGAATTAGGTAAACACATAGTTACACATTCATTTTCTACAATATTAAATTGTTTTAAAGCACTAGCAATCCTATCAATTTTCTTTAAAAAACTTCTATAAGATACCTCTAAGCCAAAATAACGATAAGCAATTCTTCTTTCATTAGTAAGAGCAGATATCTTTAATGCATCATACAAACTACCACTAAAATAACTTAAATGTTCTGGCATATCCCCATAATATTTTAACCATGGTTTAGATTTATCATATTTTTCATTTTTAATAAAACTTATTAACTTAGATATATAATCATTTACAATACCCATAATTTTATATCCTTCCTTATCTATATATATTAATTGTATCATGAATTCAAGTATTTTTAAACATCAATAACAAATGATAACTGTCAAATAAAAAAAATTATTGTTTACCAATAATTCTCTTAAACTTATATTCGCTGTTTTTTAAATAATTATCTATTAATTTACTTTGCTCTTTAGTTTCTGCATAAGCTGTAATTGCTAAAGTTTTTTGCCAATCTTTTGTATATCCATCAGTAGTTAAATTAGTAATTTTATGGTCTTTAAGCCAATCTCTAAGTTCAATCATAGCTTCTTTATTATCATTTAAAATAACATTAACATAAGTTCTATCCTTAGAAAATTTATTACTTATAAATAACGCTAAATAAGTTCCAATACCACTAGCAATCGCAATAACATAAATCATTAAGTCGCCATCATCACTACTAACAGCATTAATTAATTTATAAAAAATAACCTGACTAATAACTACACTTAAAGATGCTAAAAAAGACTTATTCTTTTGAATAAGCAAAGTCTTGCTAGTTCCTAAAATATTATCTACAACTTTAATTACAAAAACTACAATTAAATTAATAATAAATGCTTTCATTTACATCACCCTTTTTTTACGCACGAGCAACAATAATACCACATTTATTAATAATATGCAAATCATAATGTAAAGTTATAAAATATATAATTCTAATCCCAAACAAATAATACTTATAATAAATACCCAAGTATCAACTGGACTATTATAGTTACATAATTTTAATGAAAATCCATACTGCAAAGGATACAATAATCTTAAAGGTCTTTTATTAAATATATCTAAAAATATATGAGATAACATCCCTAATAAAAAAGGAAACCAAATAACATTAAAACAATAATATAATGTCCCAGTAAGTAAAAATATTCCTAAAAAAGAATGTAAAAAAGATCTATGTGGTTGATGCATACCATAAAAACATATTCCTAAAAATACAAACATACCTATAACATTTAAATAATATTTACTATTTCCTATCATATTAAATAAACCATAATTATATTTATTATCAAAATAATAACCTAATACTAATAAACTAAAAAATAAAAATACCATTAAATCTACGGCTTTATGTTTATCACTAGTTCTTATATCTAAATCACTAACAATTCCACCAACAGTCGCAGCAGTCATACAAACAACTAAATCCTTAACATTATTAGGTTGAATTAATCCTAAAGCTACAACATTACTAAAAACTAAATGGGTTCTACATCTCATAAAAATCACTTCACTTATTATATAATAACATAAAAAAGATGGATATAAAATCCATCTATGAACCAACACTACTATAATGCTTAAGTCCTAATTTAAAAAGAAATATTGCTGGAATTAAATATAAAACCACAATTAAAGGAGAAAATACATAAAATAAATTATCACTTTTAGAAGTTAAATATAATAAAGGATAATAATTTACAAAACCAAAAGGAATAATATAAGTAAAAAATATTACAAAACCTCTTTTATAAATTCCAATCGGATACTGAACTACATGCTTACCACCATTCGTAAAAATATTTTTAATTTCTAAATTCTGAACAGTCACAAAACAATAAGAATCAGTAAGTAAAAAAATTGAAAAGAAAATTACAATTGAACTAATCATCATTAAAATCAAAACTATAACTTTATAAATATCCCAGCTAATATTAATTTTAACTAATGATAATCCTACTATAAATAAAGATTGAATAATTTTACTAGTTCTTCCAATATCCATTTTTGAAACCATAACTTGTTCCAATACACCTCTAGGTCTTAACAAAAATCTATCTAAAGAACCACTTATAATATAGTCTTCAAAAGTATCAATTCCTCTAAAAAAAGTTTCATTAAAAGAAAATCCAAATTGAATAATTCCAAAACAAAGCATTACTTCATATAAAGAAAATCCTCTAATATTATTAAACTTACTAAATAAAGCTAGTATTATAAAATAATAAGAAAAAAAGATAAATATATAACTAATAAAAGCTAATATAAAAGATACTTTATAAGATAATTCAGATTTAATCGTATTCTTTAAGTTAGTTATAAATAACCTAACCACCCTGAATCACCGCCTTTTTAAGAGCTAAAGTAGATAAAAAGACATTAATAACATTAGTTATCACAATCCACATTAAAGATAAACATATAAGCTTAAAAACACCATTAAGAGCGATATCACCAGAAAACAATCTAAAAGGAAAATCACTAATAAACCTAAAAGGTAAAACATTAGCTATCTTACGTAAAAAAGAAGGAAAGAAAGGTAAAGGAACAATCATTCCCATAAAAGTTTCCGCAATAACTCCATAAATATTAACAATACCCTTAGAATCAATTGTAAACATCATAACAATATGAATAAACATACTAAGAGCACTAACTAATAAACAAGAAAGTAATAAACTAATAATAAATACTAAAATAACCCTAATACTAGGAAAAGTAAGCTTTAAAGGATCTGGAAGTAAAGAAGCTACTATTATTAATGGACCACACCTTAAACCAGCATTAACTACCTTTTTAGCTATCATCTTAATATAAAACTTTAAATAAAAATTTTGAGGCCTAACTAGTTCATAAGCTAAATTACCATTCTTAATCATTTTCATCAAACTTTGATCTTTTTCATAAGGATAAGTTAAAGCAAAAAAAGCTTGAGATATCCACAAATAATTAACTAAATTTTGAAAATTCATTGGTAATGAAGAACTACTATTAGATTCATAAAAAGCTAAATAAACCATTAAATAAATAAAACCAAAAAATAATTGAGTAAAAAATCCAGAAATAGCTGCTGCTCTATATTGTAAAGCAGTAATAACTCTTAATCTAAAATAATTTACATAAGCTCTCATATTTCATAATCATGATATAACTTTAATATTACATCATCTATACTTTCATTTTTAATATCAATATCATTAATTACATATTTTAAAGATAAATTATTTAACAATTTAGATAACGATAATACATTAGAATCAATAATAAAACTATATCCATTAATATTCTTACTCTTCTTAATAATACCCTTTAATCTAATCTTATCAATTTTCTCATTAGTACTTACAAGAACTTCTTTATAACTTCCATATTTCTTTTTTAAATTACTAAGGGTTCCATCATACAATAATTCACCCTTACCTATAAGAATAATTCTTTTTGCAAGCGCTTCTATATCTGTCATATCATGAGTAGTTAAAATAACAGTAGTTTTATGATTTTTATTTAATTTCTTAATAAAATCTCTAACTATCTTCTTACTTTCTGCATCTAACCCAATTGTTGGTTCATCTAGAAATAATATTTTAGGTTTATGAAGTAAGGAAGCTGCTATTTCACACCTCATACGTTGACCTAAACTTAAACTTCTTACTGGTTGTTTCATTACTTCTTGTATGTTTAAAAGATTTACAAGTTCGGTCTTAGTTTTCTGATACTCTTTATCACTTAAATCATATATATCTTTAAGTAAATCAAAAGTATCTTCAGCAGGAATATCCCAGGATAATTGACTTCTTTGACCAAAGACAACACCTATATTAGAAACATATTTTTTTCTATCCTTAAAAGGATCAAAACCATTAACTCTAATGTTTCCAGCGGTTGGTAATAATATACCACTAAGCATCTTTATAGTAGTACTTTTTCCTGCCCCATTCGGACCAATATAACCAACAATTTCGCCTTTCTCAATTGAAAATGATACATTCTTAACAGCATCTATATATGTATATTCTCTCTTGAAAAAAGATTTTAAAGCTGCTTTTAATCCACTATTACGTTTCGCAACTTTAAAAGTTTTACTAATGCAATCTACATTAATGAACGACATTTATAACTCCTTTCTAAACAACGCAAAAAACCACATATAAAATATGTAGTACCCTATTTTAAAAAATAAGATTAATTGCAAAATGTCACCATCATTATATTAAGTAAATTTAAAGTTGTCAATAAATAAATAAAAAAAGTAAAGCAATAATACTTTACTCTTCTAATATAAGCAGTTGCCTGGTGTTCTAGGATAAGGGATAACATCTCTAATATTTTCAATACCTGTTAAATACATAATTAATCTTTCAAATCCCATACCAAATCCAGAATGTACACATCCACCAAATCTTCTTAAATTAATATACCAATCAATTAAAGATTCATCTGTACCAGTTTCTTTCATTCTTTCTAAAAGAACATCTAATTTTTCTTCTCTTTGAGAACCACCAATTAATTCACCAGCTCCAGGAACCTCTAAATCAACTCCTGCAACTGTTTTACCATCTTCGTTAAGTTTCATATAATATGCTTTAATATCTTTAGGCCAATTCTTAACAAATACTGGACCATTAAAATGAGCAGTTAACCATTTTTCATGTTCTTTAGCTATATCATCATCATAGTCAGGAGTAAATTCCCATTTTTCTCCACTATTCTTAAGTAAATCAATTACATCCTTATGATCAATTCTAACAAATTTACTATTAATAACCTTTTCTAATTTTTCTTTCAAACCAGGTTCAACAAACTTATCAAAGAAATTTATTTCATCTGGACAGTTCTCTAATACATATTTAACAATATATTTTAAGAAATCTTCTTCAATATCCATTAAATCATTAATATCTGCAAATGCAATTTCTGGCTCAATCATCCAGAATTCATTAGCATGAGTCTTAGTATTAGAGTTTTCTGTTCTAAATGTTGGTCCAAAAGTATAAATTTTGCTAAATGCTAAAGCAAATGTTTCCCCATGTAACTGTCCAGAACCAGTAATAAATGTTTTCTTATTAAATAAATCTTTACTAAAATCAACTTTTCCATCTTCAGTTTTAGGTAAATTATCAAAATCAAAAGTAGATACTTTAAACATTTGATCAGAGCCTTCACAATCTGCAGTAGTTAATAAAGGTGTATGAACATAAATATAATTTCTTTCTTGAAAATATTTATGAATTGCGTAAGCAGCAACGCTTCTAACTCTAAATACAGCTTGAAAAGTATTACTTCTAGGTCTTAAATAAGCAATACTTCTTAAAAATTCCATACTATGTTTCTTAGGTTGTAATGGATAATCTTCAGAACAATCACCTAATAAAACAACAGAAGCAGCTTTTAATTCATAATCTTGACCCTTACCTTCAGAAGTAGAAAATAAACCAGTTACTTCAATACTAGAACCATTATGTAATTTTGTTATTTTATCAAAATCACCAAGTTCATTAGTATAAACAATTTGTAGATGTTTAAAACTAGTTCCATCAGAAAAATCAATAAAACCAAATTCTTTTTGTGGTCTATGATTTCTAATCCAACCTTTAACCTTTACTTCTTTTCCTAAAAATTCATCTTTACAAGCATATAAATCACTTAAAAGTACATAATCCATATAAATCATCCTTTCTAAAATAAAAAACAGTATTAAGTCCCAAAAAGGGACGAAATACTGTAAATTCCGCGGTACCACCCAGTTTATCTATAAATAGATCACCTTATTAGATTTAACGCATCTATACGTTTGTATTTACTATTATTTCAATACAACACTTAAAAGTGTTATTCAAGTTTTATCCCCTATCATCTTCCACCAACAATGACTCTCTTTAAGATTCAAAAACCCTACTTCTCTTCATCAACGTTTTACAAGCGCTATTATAACACTGTTTTTTTTACTAGTCAATTTAATTATTATTTTCAGAATACATTAAATAATATGAATCTCCCAGTAAAACATTATCATAAAAGAAAGACTTTTTCTTTATTTCATTATTTACATAAGTAAGTCCATATTCCTCTAAAATAGTTTTTTGATCAGAAAATAGATTAACTCCTAATCCAAGTTTATCTCCATCTATTTTAACACCTAAAGAAGCCAAAGTAGTTGGATACATATCAAATGAACTAAATAATCTATTTTTATTGTTTTTAGTTTTAACTTTAGAATTAATAAAAGTATTATATATTGTTCGATTATAATTATCTAAATTAAAAACATTCTCCTGCATTGTTAAATGATCTCCAGCAATAACAATAGTAGTATCTTTATAAAAAGATTGTTTCTTAATCCATTTAATAAATTCATTAATCATATAATCAGAACAATGATAAGCATTTGGATATTTAGTATCAAAGTTCTTTTCACAATCTTCATCAACATAGCCATCCGTAAAATGAGTATCAGCTGTAAGCAACGTAAAATTAAATGGTTCATCCTGTTTAGATATTTTAGTTAATTCTTTCTTAGCAAATTCAAATAACTTCTTATCTTCATAACCCCACCAAACATAATAATCACTATCAATCCAATTATTATCTAAAGCATATAAATAATCATATATTTCATAATTACCATGAGTAGTAAAATAATCTCGTCTGCCACCAAAAGATGCATCACTACCTAACATTAAATAATTCTTATATCCATTATCTTTTAAAACATCACCTAAAGCATAAACTCCAGGTAAAGAATCTCCATAATCATGATATGCATTAAATGAAATAACTTTTAAAGGAACTCCAGAAGTTTGAGCTACCATTGCCGCAATAGTCCAACTTGTATTAGATACCTGAATACTACCACCAACACCACTATTATTGCTAAAATTTAGATTATTAACCGCTAATTTTTCCAAATTAGGTATATAAGACTCATCTTCCATCCCATTATTCTTTTTAGACATCGCACTATTTTCTAAGGATTCAACATAAATATAAATTAAATTTCTTTTATTCTTAGGAAAAGTTAAAGATACATTACTTCCATCAACATAATTATCTTCAATAAAAGTTGATTTAGTGTTCTGCATTACTAAATATTCTTTAACCCCTAAAGTTTTTAAACAATTAAAGACACTAATAACAATTACAAACAAAGAACTCCATATAATTAATTTATTGCTTAAATACAATCCATCATAACTATGCTCTTTATCTTTATATTTAACAGTTAAAATATATTTATTAACTAAATATTTACGATCAAGAAAAATAATAACTAGTAAAATAATAAAGCTAATTAAAGAATAAATACTAACATACTTAATACCATCAAGAAGTGCATTAATACTAGTTCCCTCACTATTTACCACATTATAAAGAAGTTGTTCAAAATATACTCCTCCAAAATTAATATTAAAATAATGACAAGTATAAAAAATAATTAATGTTAATAAAAGAACAATTATCCACACTACATTACTTTTCTTCTTTTTCATTATTTACCCTTTCAAGTTTAAAAGATAGATTTTTATTTAGTAAACTATAGACATAACCAAGTAATGTATTTATAACTAAAGACATTAAAATATATTTAATAGAAAACATCATATTTCCTTCAATATACTCACTTAAACTTAATGCGAACTTATTCTTGATTGCTAAAATAATCATCAACATAAAATTAGAAAAAAATACCATAGTTAAATAAGAAAACCATAAAGACTTATTACTCTTCTTTTCAACTAAGGTATCATATATTTTTAAACCAATTAAACTAGGCATTAAATAAACAAATAAATAATTCATAACCATAGCCTCCCTAGGTTAATTATACAAAAAAAATACTTGCAACGCAAATATTTCAGTTATTCTTATTTATTATTTTTATAATTTCTTTGCCATGAGACCTAATTTTAATCTCACTTATTAAACCATTAAGTTCTCGAATATTTTGAGGTTTAAATTTTAAAATCCTCTCTAACTCGTCATTCGAAAAAACATAATAAGCAGGTATTTTCTTTTCTAAGGCTCTTCTTTTTCTAAATTCAATTAACTCATCTTTTAGATCAAGAAGATTAAATTTATTTTTATAATAATCATAATAATCAATATTCTCATTTACTGACATTTCAACATAACTAGCAGCAATTTTCTCCATTTGATCCTTACTATATAAAGAGTCATCCGGTTCCCTGTTATCTAAATCCGACTGAATCTTTCTTACTAAAGCATCTGCTCTAATTACTTTATTTTTGATATCTTTTGGAGCTCTGTAAGTATTTAAAACAGTCTCCGGATTTGCAGCTACAACTAACACTCTTCGATAATAATCAAAATTATGTGAAGCTAATAATAACTTTAATTTACTAGAATTTGCTTGCCATATTTTTCTTACAACTTCTCTTTGAGCTTCAACTTGTCTAAGTGGAGAATACATTCCTTTTTTTACTTTTTGACCATTAGAAGAAAATTCACGAATAAAATCTCCTTTTTCATTTACTGTGATATTCCCATATAAATTTTTACACTCAATATAATATATAAAATCCATAGTAATAACTATATAGTCAATTTGAGCAGTTAAATCTTCATACTTTAACTTAATATCTCTAAGAACATACATGCCAATATTACTTTTACTTAATTGATAAGCAATTTCATTTTCACCGACTAATCCACGTTTCACAACAAAAAGTTCACTATTAATTTCTTTGTTATTAGGATATTCTTTTTGAAGTTTAATTAAAGTATTATACTTATCTTGTAATTCACTAGAATTTTTATACATAACTGTATCTTTAAATCTCAAATTATTAATCAAATCACTAACTATACCCACAATTATCACCATAAAAATTATAACACACAACAATATATTTTTTATTATATATTCACTTCAAATTTAATATTATTAGAATTATTAATAGCAAATTCATTATAAAACTTTAGTAATGACCTTTGATGCTCCTTAACCCATTTTAATGCTACTTTAACTTTTTTTGTATTTTTAAAAGGTTTATCTTTTTTCATAATTGTTAATTCATCAATTCTTATACGCATTTCTTCACCTGCATACTCACAGTGAACATGTGGTTCAAATTGATGACGATCTTTTTCATTATTGTTTATATAAAATTTTATTCCCTGCATTTCACCTAAATAACGACCAATACCTGGACCATCTATCACAATATTAATTACATTATCAAATAAATGAAAAGCATCTTGTACATCCTTTAAAGTATAGTTTAACCATTTATAATGATAGTCATCATATTGTAATTGACTACTCAAATCATCAGGAAGCACTTTATCCCAAGTATTAGTTTTTAAATCTTCAACATATATTTGAAAATGATCGATATTATTTTTATCAACAATAGATTCAATTACATCTGGAAACAGCCCATTAGAATCAAATTCATCATTTAAATTATCTATAACTCTAATATTACCTTCTACATCATAAATAGTAATTTTATAATTTATAGTCATTAAAGATCACCATGAATTCCTTTTCTTATTTTATTAAAATTACAATGTTTACATAACTCTTCACATTTTTTGTTATCCTTAAAATTATTAATCATAGTCACATATCTTTCAGAATTAATAATATCATCAATATTATCTTTATATATATTACCAAGTTTAATTACCCCATTACTATCCAAGCAACAAGGAACAACAGTACCATCAACAAGTATCCCAATATGATCTCTTAAAGCATAACATGTGCCTACTTCATTATAAATATTATTATTTAAATCCGGCCATATAAATTCTTCATCGATATCTAAAAAGATATTTTCTTTAACCTTACATTTTTCTATCTTCTCAATATTAATCTTGAAATAATCATTTATATATTTAAGCATGTCATTACTATATTTATTTTTAGTCCAAAATCTTAAAGAAATATAAGTATATTTAGATAGTTCATTAATACTATCTAAAATGTTATTCATATACTTATTTAAGTCAATATTACCATTATAACTATGCAAAGAAATATTAATCTGTCTAATATTTTTATTATATTTAATTCTATTAATCAAATAACCATTAGTAGTTATATTAATCTTATATCTTTTAGAAGCTTCATCAATTAACTCATTAATATCTGGATGAAGTAATGGCTCTCCTAACACATGAAGATACAAGTATTCAGTGTAACCAGCTAATTTATCTAATATAATTTTAAAATTATCTAATGTAATAAATTCATTTTTTCTTTTATTATGAGGACAAAACTCACAAGATAAATTACAATTATTAGTTATTTCAACATAAACTTTTTTATACATAAAATCACTTCACTTATTGAAATTATTATAACATGCAATTATAAAACTAATAAATATATTGATATAATAGGAAATTCATTTATGAAATAGTTTGAAAATTACCGTACTTTACCAGCATTATATAGTTTTTTTACTAACAGAAGAGTTAGAATAACTGTTATAATAATAACTATTACTATTCTTAGTATTGTTTTTATCAAAACTACCATGACGTGCACGCTAATGGTGACATCACCTTAAAATAAGAAACAAATACTGAAAATTTAACCAAAGAACAAGTTAGAATTGTACTTGATTATTATTATGAAGAAATAAAAAGTCTTAATTAAAGGTATACATTAAAAAAGCAAAGAATATCAAATTAATTCTTTGCTTTTTAGATTGTATAATTTTTAGTGTACAATGTAAACATAAATCTTCTTCTTAACTATCTCAGTAATCTACTTCAATCTACCACTACATTTCCAAAATTTTAAAGCAGACAAAAAATTAGAGCTTTCGCTCTCTTCAGGGGACGACTTGGTTCTAATTTGACAAGTTTTAAAAATATTAAAACCCTTATAAAATAAGGGTTTGTGTACTTTTGAGTTTATATAAATTTACTTAAATTTAATGAGATTTATTGGTTTGTGTACCTAAAAGTGTACCTAAAAATTCAATCTATTTTATAATTTCAGTTAGAAAATTTATTATAACTATAGGATTATCTTCTATCATTTTTTGTAGTTCCACCATCTCATTTTTTAACATATCAACTTCTTTTTGATTTTTATTAAAATATGTCCTATTCAAATCAAAATATAAATACTTTTTTATTTTTTCAATATTTTCAGGGTTTAAATTTTCCTTATTAATTTCAGAAAGCATAATATAATATCCTATAAGTATGTACATAAAATTAATATATTTATTTGAATTATTTAAGTATTTTAAACATATA
>OJAW01000248.1_pt1 | contig 42133 bp, 37 predicted proteins | sample 1589151 | NCBI WGS metagenome assembly OJAW01 (sample SAMN03283290) | human gut metagenome | biome: human-associated habitat; material: feces | host: Homo sapiens | place: Peru | collected 2012
CAATGTTAAATCTTTTATAATAACTTTTGCATTTTTATCAATTATATAAAAATTATCCAAAATCCACTCTCCTGCTGGATGAATTGGAATATTATTTTTTATATCTTCATTTAAACAATTATATACAAAATATATAAACAATAAAATTACTAATATTCATGGATTGCTTTTTTGGGATTACAAGGATAATAAATTTGTCACTGATGGAGAAATAAATTGTTATTTAAAAATACCAAAAGGATATTCTGAAAAATTTTTAAATGGAGAAAATCCGCAAATAGAAATAAAAAAATCAACAAATAGTTATGCAACTTATACAGAAATGATATTAGAAAAATATCTAAATATTGCAAAAGCATACAATATTTCTGGAATGAATGAAACAGAAATAATAAATAATATAAAATATAATATTAATAACTAATCCGTTTTTTATTATATAAAAAATTCTATAAAAATCATTTTTAAATAAAACACTAGATACTACTACAAAAAATAATAAGTTTACTAAAATATTAACCATATATACTATAAACTTATCTTTATTAAATCTATCAAATAACTTACTTACTAAGTAAATTAAACTAAAAATAACTATATAAACATAATAAGTATTAAATAGAATAAAATCTAATAATAATCCTACTAACAAATAATATTTAAAAGGTTTATTATACACATAAACTATCACAAAATAAGTAAAATACTTACCAAAACACCCTACTAAAATATCTAAAAAAAGTAATAAAAAAATCATACATTTTCCCTCATTACTGTAACAAATTTAATTTTTTTAAAATTTATTTTATAATCTATAATTATTTGTTTTTCTATATCTTTATTTACATTCTTTATATCTTTTACTACTCCTATAAATACATTTTCTCCAATATTACCAAGCCCACTAGTGTAAACTTCATCTCCAATAGAGATATCATTATAATTTTCAATGTTATAAATAGAAAATTCATTATTACTATACTTTAATACTCCAACTGCATCATTAACTTTTACACTAATTTTAATATCTTTATTAGAAATCATTTTTACAACACTATTATTTTTATTTACTTTACTAATTATTCCCACTAAAGTATTATCATAAATAACTGGATCATTAATATTAAAATGTAAATCACTTCCTCCTCTAATACTTATTTCATTCATATACCCATATATATCTTTAAATAAAATAGTAGTATTAACATAATCAGTATTATATTTATAAGATATATTATTAAACTCTAATAGTTTATTATAATCTGATTTTAAATTATTACATTCTACACAAGTATCATTTGAAATTTTATAATTAAATAAATTAATTATAGGTTCTTTAATAAGAAATAATATAAAAACAATAAAAAATAAATAATTTGATTTTAATACCTTATACATTTGATACCATCTTTTCATATTCATCTAAAATAAGTTTATTAACTTTTTCTAACATATCATCACTACTATTTAATATTACTCTTTCATAATTATCTAACTTTCTATAAAACTCCTCAGAAACATAAATATTTTTTAAATACACATCAGTATCATTATCTTCTAAATATACAACCATTTCATTAAGTAAATCTAAATTTTTATAAATAGCACTATAAACTTTATAATAATTATCTTCATATATAACTGAAGAAGGCTTTATTTTTTTAGATTCTAACATTGCTTTATTATAATCTTTATAAGCTCCGGTTTGTATTGCAAACACTACATAATCACTATTAATTTCTTTATTATTTTTCACATAACAAAAACAAACAAAAATAGATATTATTACTAAAAAACTTGATATTATAATAAATTTCTTCTTCACTATACTCACCTAAATTTATAATAACATAAAGCACATAAATAAAATGTCGAATAAAGTAAAGCATTAAAAAAATAGGCAAACGCCTATTAATTTTTGTATTTATAAAATCCTTCTTTAGTACTCTTTCCAAGTTTACCTTTATCTATATATTCTTTTAATAACTTTTCCATGCCTTTAAAATTATATGGTGCTAAAAAAGACGGAATATTTACATACATTTTAACAATCTCATATGCAGTATTAAGTCCCACTGTATCAAGTATTTGAAATGGTCCTTTAGGTGAACCAGTACCAAGTGTCCAAGCTTTATCAATACTTTCTACATCAGAAATACCATTTACAAGTAAATCAAGTGCAGAAAATAAAAGTGGTATTAACATCGAATTCAATAAATATCCAGATTTTTCTTTATTTAAAGGAAGTGCAACCATATTTATACTTTTACCAAAAGATATTACACTTTTAAAAGCATCATCATCAGTTTTACTATGTCTCATAACTTCAACAATATTATTCTTCCAAATAGTATTAGCAAAATGCATAGATAAAAATCTATTTGGGTATTTAATAAATTTAGAAAGTTTACTAGGTAACATAGTAGATGAATTCGTAACTACTATTGTTTTATTATTAACATATCTTGAAATATTTTCAAAAACACTTTTTTTAATTGAAATATTTTCAGTAACAGACTCAATAATTATATCAGCATTACTAATAATACTTTCATTAATAACACTTATATTTATATTATTAATTGCATTCTCTACATTTTTAATACATAATTCCTTATTAAAATCTTCATAATTAGATATACCAAAACACCAATATTTTAATACATCACTATCTTTAGAACTCATTTTATTAATATCTTCTAAATAATTATTTTTTAAATTATTTAACTTTTCTAAAGCATCATTTCTTTGACTTTCATCTTGTATAATAAGATTTACTTTTTTAGATACATATGCACATTGAAATGCAATTTGACTTCCTAAAACCCCTGAACCAATCACTACAACATTTTTCATTTAACCATTCCTTTTCTATTTGTTTAATAATTCATTTAATATTTGATTAACCATTTGTGGATTTGCTTTTCCCTTAGTTTCTTTCATAACACACCCAACAAAATATCCAAATAAATTACTCTTTCCATTCTTATATTCTTCAATTTGACTCTTATTTATACTAAGAATATTATTAATAATATCTCTAAGTTCATCTTCATTACTTAATTGTTTATTATCATCTTTCAAATATTCTTTAGGCTCAATTTTTTCTTCTAATGATTTATAAAAAATATCTTTAGCTTGTTTAGAAGAAATAGTATTATTACTAACTTCATCAGTAATTTCTTTTAAATATTCAGGTTTTAAATAAAATTCACTAATACTTATACATTCTTTATTTAAATAAGAAGTAATCATACCATTTAAATAATTAGCAGCAACTTTACTATCAATACCTATATTAACACATTTTTCAAAATAATCAGCCATACCTCTATCTTTTAATATAATATCTGTATCATATTCACATAAATTAAATTCATTAATGTATTGTTTTTTTCTCTCTAGTGGAAGTTTTGGAATAGAAGATTTAATTTCATCAATCCATTCTTCACTTATTTTATGTTTTGGAATATTTGGTTCAACAAAATATTTATAATCTATAGCATCAACTTTACTTCTCATTCTTTTAGTAGTCATACTTTCTTCATCCCATCTTCTGGTTTCTTGCTCTACTAAATCATACTTACCTTCCATTTTAAGCATACTTTGTCTTTCAATCTCGTAATTAATAACATCTCTTACACCCTTAAAAGAATTAACATTTTTAACTTCAACTTTAGTTCCTAAAGTATCACTATCAAAATCCATTATAGAAACATTTACATCACATCTAATTTGTCCTTTTTTAGTATCAGCTTCAGAAATATCAGCATATTGATATATTTTTCTAATAGTCTCTAAAAAGGCAACAGCCTCATCAGCATCATTAAATACCGGCTCTGTAACAAGTTCAAGTAGTGGAACACCACTTCTATTATAGTTTATTAATGACATATGTTCTAAATGTTCTAAACTAGCTGAGTCTTCTTCTAAATGTATATCATGAATTAAAACATTTTTAACTTTACCATTTACAACTATATCTATATTACCATTTATTCCAATTGGATTATGCATTTGAGTTATTTGATAACCCTTTGGTAAATCTGGATAATAATAGTTTTTTCTATCAAAAGAAAGTTCATTAGGTATTTTACAATTAGATATTAAACTAGCCATTATAGCTTTTCTAACGCATTCTTTATTAACCGTAGGAAGTATTCCTGGAAATCCCATATCAACAGGACTTACATAAATATTAGACATATCACTATAACTATTTTGTGAATCTGAAAAAACTTTAGAATTAGAAGACATTTCACAATGCATCTCAAGTCCAATAACTGCTTTATATTTCATTATTTCAAATCCTCCTTAATCATGGCAATTTGTCCACTATAATTCATTTTACTTTCTAAAAATGCTGCTACATTTAATGCCGTAATATCATCTTTAACTTTTGAAGTAATATTTATACCAACCGGCATATCACAAACAAACCCATTTGGTATAGTAATTGATGGATATCCCCCAAAATTAGCAATAGTTAAATAATTTTCTAATGCAGAGGTTTCAGTTACTTTAAATTCATCATTACTATCCTTGATTAAAGGAGCAATTCCACTACCAACTGGCATAACAATAGCATCATATTCTTCAAAAATTTTATTAAATGCATCAACTATAAGTCTTCTAGCCTTTTTAGCATTTATAAAATATCTTTCTTGATTTTCTTTTTGTAAAACATATGATCCAATAACAAGTCTTCTTTTAATCAATGAAGAAAAACCTTTAGTTCTTGCATCCTTCATTAAATCCATTACATTTTGATTTGGACTAGATACTCCAAAAGGTATACCAGTTAAATTAGACAAATTACTAGTAGCTTCTGCTCTAGATATAGTAGCATAAACACTTCCTACTGCATTAAGTAATTCCTTTTTTACACTAACACCAGTTACTTCAATATTTTCTTTTTTAAATAATTCTAATGTTTTATTAAAATTATTCAAATGACTTATTAGTATTTCACATGGACTACTATAACTCCCAATATCAGTAAGTTCTTTTATATAACATATTTTTTTTGTAGAAATATCTAAATCAATGTTTTTATATAAATTAATATTACTTGAATCCCAACTAGTTAAGTCTTTTTCATCAATTCCCTTCATAGCATCAACCACAATAGCAGCATCTACTACACTTCTTGTAAGAACACCACAAGTATCTAAACTAGAAGCAAAAGGAAAAAGACCATATCTAGAAATCATTCCATAAGTTGGTTTATATCCTACAATACCAGTATAACCAGCAGGCTTTCTTATTGAATCTCCAGTATCACTTCCAAGAGCAAAAGGATAAATTCCCAAACTAACAGCACATGCACTACCAGATGAAGAACCTCCACAAATTCTATTTATATCCCAAGGATTTTTACAAACTCCAGTATTAGAAGTAGTACCAGTACCCCCTAATCCAAATTCATCAAGTTGTGTCTTAGATACTAAAATAGCACCACTTTTTTCCAAATTTTCTATAGCAGTAGCATTAAAAAAAGGTACATAATTTTTTAAAATATTAGATGATCCTGTAGAAAGTATTCCTTTAGTAGAATAATTATCTTTAGAAGCATAAGGTATACCATTTAATAAAGAATCTTCATTTTTTACCCATTTTGGATTATCTATAATAGTTATAAATGGATTATAAATATCTTGATATTTTTTAGATTTATTTACACATTCATTTACTAATTCTTCACTAGTTACACTACCATTTTTAATATCATCTTGTAACTTTTCAATTTCACTTCTCATTAATTACACCACCTTTGGTACTATTACTTCATTTCTAGTTTTTTCACGAGCATTTTGAAGTAATAAAATAACATTTTCATTATGATACTCATCATCACTTCTAAATTCATATGTTTGATCATCTAAACAATAATCCATAGTATCTGCACTACCTAAACCCTCTATTTTATTTAAAAGATTAATACTTTCATCAATGTTTTTAAATTCACTTAATATTAAATCTACTTCATCAGAAGTAAGTCCAATTAATAACTTATCAGCATAACTAATAATATCTTCTTTAGTAAAATTATTCATCTGTATCACTCATTTCCATAAATATTTCATCCATTCTATTATAAACATCTTCTACATTTCCATTATTAAAAATATAATAATCAGCATAAGCAATCGGACCAGCTTTTCTAATATTTTCTATTTCGGTCAAATCTCTTTTCACTGCATCTTCATAGTTAAATGGTCTAACTACTCTTTTAGAAAGTCTTTCATATCTTAATTTTTTATCACATATCATTGATATAGTTATTAATTCTGGAATCTCTTTTTTTATTATCATTAGTTCATCCCAAGAATAAAGTCCATCTAAAACAACATCACCATTATAGAGTAATTCTTTAATTTTAGGAAGTAAAATTATTGCATAAGCACCCATACCATATTCACTTCTAAGTCTTTCTCTCATCATTTTCTCATTATCTGGAGTTACCAAAATATTTTCTTCTTTTAATTTATCCATAGTAACACCACCAAAATAAACCTTCTGATAATTCTTTTTTTCTAAATATTCACACAAAATACTTTTTCCAGAACCACACATACCAACAACTGCAATTATTTTATTCATCTAAACCACTCAACTTTCTAATATATTATATCTAAAAATGCTTAAAAAGAAAAGATTAGAATAATCTAACCTTTCTAATATTCACAACTTCCTGGAGTTCTAGGATAAGGTATAACATCTCTAATATTTTCAATACCAGTTAAATACATTATTAATCTTTCAAATCCCATACCAAATCCAGAATGAACACAACCACCAAATCTTCTTAAATTTAAATACCATTCTATTGAACTAGAATCAACTCCAAGTTCTTTCATTCTCTCTACTAGAACTTCATAATTATCTTCTCTTTGGCTTCCTCCAAATAACTCACCAGAACCAGGAACAATTAAATCAACCGCTGCAACAGTCTTATTATCGCTATTTAATTTCATGTAATATGCCTTTATATCTTTAGGCCAATTTTTAACAAATACTGGTCCGTTAAAATGATTAGTTATCCACTTTTCATGTTCTTTAGCAATATCATCTTCATAAGATGGTGTAAACTCCCATTTCTCACCACTATTAAGTAGTAAATCAACAACATCTTTATGATCAATTCTAACAAAATGACTATCCAAAACTTTTAAAAGTCTATTTTGTAAACCATTTTCTACAAATTTATCTAAAAATTTAATTTCATCTTCACAATTATCTAATATATATTTAACAACATACTTAAGAAAATCTTCTTCAATATCCATAAGTTTATCTAAATCTGCAAAAGCAATTTCAGGTTCAATCATCCAAAATTCATTAGCATGTGTCTTTGTATTAGAATTTTCTGTTCTAAAAGTAGGTCCAAAAGTATAAATCTTTTTATATGCAAGGGCAAAAGTTTCACCATGTAATTGTCCAGAACCAGTAATAAAAGTCTTTTTACCAAAAAGTTCTTTACTAAAATCAACTTTACCATCTTTCATTGGCATATTATCAAAATCCATTGTACTTACTTTAAACATTTGATCAGATCCTTCACAATCTGCAGTAGTTAAAAGTGGTGTATGTACATATACATAATTATTATCTTGAAAATATTTATGTATTGCAAAAGATGCTACACTTCTAATTCTAAAAACATTTTGAAATAAATTAGTTCTAGGTCTTAAATATGCAATTTCTCTTAAATATTCTCTAGTAGGTCTTCCCTTTGCTTGTAAAGGATAATCTTCATCACATGAACCCAATAAAGTAATACTACTTGCAACAAGTTCATAATCCTGTGTACCACTAGATTCTACAATTTTACCACTAACAGATATTGCACTACCTAAAGAAAATTTACAAATATCTTTAAAATTTTCTAAAGTATCATTATATACAACTTGTAAATGAACTGAAGTAGTACCATCAGAAAAATCTATAAATCCAAAATTCTTTTGATCCCTATTACTTCTAATCCAACCTTCAATAGTTACTTCTTTACCTAAATAACTTTTTATATCTTTTAATATATCTTTTAAATCCATTTTATCACCTAATCCCTAATCTTTATATGTAATTCTCTAAGTTGAGTTTCAGTTAATGTATTTGGACCACCCATAAGTAAATCAACACCACTAACATTTGGAGGGAATACTTGTACTTCTCTTAAATTTTCTTCATCAGTTAAAAGCATAATAATTCTATCAATACCAGGAGCCATACCAGCATGAGGAGGAGCACCAAAACCAAATGCAGTATATAAAGATCTAAATTTATTTTTAATAACTTCTTCATCATATCCAGCAATTTCAAAAGCTTTTTTCATTATTTCAATATCATGATTTCTAACAGCTCCAGAAGCCATTTCACAACCATTACATACAAAGTCATATTGTATTGCAGTAATATTTCCTATATCACTACTGTTTAAAGCATCTAATCCACCCTTTGGCATACTAAATGGATTATGTCCAAAATCCCATTTATTTTCTTCTTCATTCCATTCATACATTGGAAAATCATTAATAATACAAAACTCAAACTTACTTTTATCAATTAAATCAAGTTCACTACCAAGTTTATTTCTAAGTATACCAGCATATTTAAATGCTTTATCACCAGCAATAATAAATAGTACATTACCACTTTCTAAATTAAATTTCTCTTTTAATCCATTAATTTCATCTTCACTTAAAAACTTAGTAACTGTAGAATTTAAACTACCATCTTCTAAAACTTTAATGTAGCAAAGACCACTAGCACCTTTTTCCTTAATAAAATCTTCTAATTTCTTATACCAACTATTTGGTTTATCACAAGAATCAACTTTAATACCTCTTACCATTTTACCTTTAAATCCATTAAATGAAGAATTTTCAAATAAAGAAGAAACATCTTCAATAATAAGAGGATTTCTTAAATCTGGTTTATCAGAACCATATTTTAACATAGCTTCATTATAAGAGATTCTTCTAAAAGGTCTACTACTTACATCCTTATCTCCAAATTCTTTAAAAATATTATAAAATACTGTTTCTCCAACTTCATAAACATCCTCTTCAGTAACAAAACTCATTTCCATATCAAGTTGATAAAATTCTAAAGTTCTATCTGCTCTACAATCTTCATCTCTAAAACATGGAGCTATTTGAAAATATCTATTAAATCCAGATACCATAAGTAATTGTTTATATATTTGTGGAGCTTGAGGAAGAGCATAAAATTTTCCCTTATAATTTCTTGAAGGTATAACAAAATCTCTTGCTCCCTCAGGACTACTTGTAGATATTATTGGAGTACTAATTTCAGTAAAATTCATACCCTTCATAATACTTCTAATATAATCAATTACTTTACTTCTAAATAAAATCTTATCATGTACCTCTTTATTTCTTAAATCCAAATAACGATATTTTAATCTTGTTTCCTCTGATGCATCTTTACTTCTATTAATTTCAAAAGGAAGCAAACTAGTACACTTACCTAATATTTCAATACTTTCAAGTTCAATTTCTACTTCTCCAGTTTTCATATTCTTATTAACTTCACCACTACGAAGTATTACTTTACCAGTAATAGTACAAGTACTTTCTCTAGTTACATCCTTAAATAAAAGAGTATCTTCAGTTACAACTTGAACAATGCCAGTTTCATCTCTTAATGTTACAAACACTAAAGAACCTAAATTTCTAATTGAATTAATCCAACCAGCTATTCTTACAGTTTTTCCAACATCTTCTTTAGTTACCTCTCCACAATATTTATTACGATACATATTTTCCATAAATTCCTCCTATAAATTTCCTATTAAATATTCTACTAATTCAGAAATATCTACTTTCTCTTCTTCTTTAGTAGCATTATCTTTTACATTAACAAGTCCTTTAGCTAAATCTTCATTATTTAAAATAACTAAATATTTAGCACCAAGTCTATCAGCAACTTTAAATTGTCCTTTTAATCCTTTGTTCATGTTATCACACTCAGTAGTAACACCATTAAGTCTTAAATTTTGAACGATAGATAAAGCATTTAATTTTTCTTCCTCTGATACATACATAACATATACATCAATCTCTCTTTTAATATTTTGATAAATATCCATAGTCTTTAAAAAACTAATAATTCTATCCATTCCACAAGCCCATCCAATACCAAAACCACCATTATTTTCATCTGGACCATCTAATTCTTTAAGTAACTTATTATATCTTCCACCAGCTCCTAAAACAGATGCTTTACTATCATTATTTTGTAAAGATACTATTTCAAAAACAGTATGATCATAATAATCAAGTCCTCTAACTATTTTAGAATTAATTTCATAATCAACTTCTAATAAATCTAAATAATGGCATACTGTTTCAAATCTCTTTTTAGATTCTTCATTTAAATAATCTAATACTGATGGAATATTTTTAATTACATCACTCTCGGCATCAACTTTACAATCAATTATTCTAAGCGGATTAATTTTAAATCTTTCTTTACAATCATCACATAATTCATCAATATGTGGCTCTAAATACTTAACTAAAGCATTTCTGTAATTAATTCTTGATTCATTATCTCCTAAAGTATTGATATTTACTTGTAAATCTCCAATATGTAAACTTTCAAGTATTCTATATTGTAAACTTATAACTTCAGCATCCACAATCGGATCATTACTTCCAAGAACTTCCACACCAAATTGAGTAAATTCTCTAAGTCTTCCACTTTGAGGTCTTTCATATCTATACATAGTTTCATTATAAAAATATTTTTTTACATCTGGAAGAGCATATTCTTTATTTTCAATATAACTTCTAACAACACCAGCAGTACCCTCAGGTCTAAGAGTTACTTTTCTATCTCCCTTATCTAAAAAATCATAAGTTTCTTTTCTAACAATGTCACTACTTTCTCCAACACTTCTATGAAAAAGTTCACTAGATTCAAAAACAGGAGTTCTTATAAATTCATAATTATACGAATACATCATATTATTTATAACACTATTTACATACTCCATAATTAAAGCATCATTATCTTTAATATCTACAGTCCCTTTTGGTTTAACTATCATAAAATCTTCCTCTCTTAACAAAAAAAGACCCAAACATAAGGGCGAACATTTCCGCGGTACCACCTTAATTTGGATCTTATTATTTTATCGCATTATTGCGTTCCTATAATTATGAAAGTGTCTTCAATATATAAATCTGTTTGACTTTTTCACCAACCGTCTTCTCTTTAAACTTTATAACTTATATTTTACTTCTCTTCCTATAGAAAACTATATATGTATTTTATTACTTTTTTATTTATTTGTCTAGTAAATTATTTATTTTCTGTATCAATAATTATTGTAACAGGTCCATCATTAGTAATATTCAAAGTCATATCCGCCCCAAAGACACCTGTCTTAGTTTCAACTATATTAGATAATTCTTCATTAAATTTATCATATAGTTTAGTAGCTAAACTACCATTTAATGCTTTCATGTAACTTGGTCTATTACCTTTTCTAGTATCAGCATATAAAGTAAATTGGCTAATAGATAAAATACTACCTCCAATATCTATAATACTTTTATTCATAACACCATTTTCATCATCAAAAATTCTTAAATTAGTTACTTTTTTTACAATATAATTAATATCTTCTAAAGTATCATTTTCTGTAAAACAAGAAAGTATTACTAAACCTTTATCAATTTCATTATAAACATTACCATCAATTACAACATTACTATTTTTACTTCTTTGTATAACAACTTTCATTAATCTTCCTCTATTCTAATATCTTTATATTTTCTTAAATTAGTTTTAAAAAGCTCTAATTCATCTTTATTTTTTACTTTAATAAGTAGATTATAAATATTATCAATACCATTTTCTTTATTCTTAATTTCACTAATAAGTATATGTGACTTAGTAGATTCTGTTATTAAATCCATTAAAAAGTCTTTATTACTAGTTTTAACAACTAGTTCAGTTAAATATGAATTATCACTATCATAGTTCCATTCAACATTTATAGTTCTATCTCCAAAATCTACTACATTAGGACAATTTATTTTATGTACAGTAACTCCATCTCCTTTAGTAATATAACCAACTATATCATCACCCTTTACAGGCTTACAACATTTTGCTAATGTATACATTATATTTGTATTACCATCAACCACAACATCATCTTTAGAGCTTGTTTTCATGGTAACAGTTTTAAGCTTTTCAATTAAAGCTTCTGGAGCATTTTGCTTATCTGAAGTAGATAAATTTATAATATATCCAGCAGTATATCTCAAAGAACCAATAGATAAATACATATCCTCTAAAGTATCTAATTTTAAGTCTTTCAGTATCTTAGATAAAGTCTCATCATTTATAACATCATTTATAGCAAGTTTTCTCTTTCTAATTTCTTTTTCTAAAATACTTTTACCTTTACTAATATATTCTTCTCTATCTTTTTTACTAAAATATGATTTAATTTTATTTCTAGCTTGAGTAGTTTTTACAAAATTTAACCAATCAATATTAGGACTTGCACTATTATTTGTGATAATCTTTACTATATCGTTATTTTGGAGTGAATAAGATAAAGGAACTATATTATCATTAACAATTGCTCCAACAGTTTTATCACCAACTCCAGAATGTATTCTATAAGCAAAATCTACTGGAGTAGCATCTTTAGGAAGTTCAATAACATCTCCTTTTGGAGTAAAAACATAAATAAGTTCACTAAGTAAATCATCATTTAAAGCCATTTGAAATGCATCATCAGATGAATCAGTTGAAGTTTCAATTATATTTCTAAAAAGTTCTAATTTTTGTTCCATTATAGCTTGTACTTTCTTAGTACCTTTTTCTTTATAAGACCAATGTGATGCAATACCTTTTTCAGCAATTTCATCCATCTCATATGTTCTTACTTGTATTTCATAGACTTCACCATCATTACCAAAAACAGTCGTATGTAAACTTTGATACATATTTTCTTTTGGGTTAGCAATATAATCTTTAAATCTCTTTGGAACAGGTCTATATTTAGAATGAATAAGTCCTATAACTTGATAACACTCTGCCTCAGATGAAACAAAAATTCTAAGTGCAAGTATATCATATATATCACTCCATTTTTTGCCGTTAGAAAGTTTATTATAAATACTATAAACAGATTTAACTCTACCTTTTATTTCATGATTAATATCATTTTGAAGCAATAAATTAGATAAATTATTCTTCATTAAAAGTAAATTATCATTCAAATCTTCAGCCATCTTATCAAGTTTATCTTGAATATCTTTATATATATCTGGATGTAATGTTTTTAAGCAAATATTCTCCATTTCACTTTTAATAGAATTAATACCAAGTCTATGTGCAATAGGAACAAGTATTTCCATAGTTTCTTTAGCTTTTCTTTTTTGCTTTTCACTAGATATTGCATAATTAGTTCTTATATTGTGTAATCTATCAGCTAGTTTAATATACAAAACTCTAGGATCTTCAGCCATTCCAACTAACACTTTTCTTAAATAAATAGCAGAAGATTCAGTTTCATCAACAAGTTCTAATTTATTAATTTTTGATATATTATCTACTATTCTTGCCACATCACTGCCAAATTCCTCTTCAAGTATTTCTTTAGTAGCATTATTTCCATTATTTAATACTTCATGAAGCATTCCTGCCACTAGTGTTGTTTCATCTACATTTAAAGTAGTCAAAATATCCACAACATGAAGTGGATGACTAATATAATCATCACCAGTAAGTCTAAGTTTTCCATCATGTTCTTTTAATGCAAAATCATATGCTTTATCAAGTAAATCAAAATTTTCCATTCCAGATTTTTTTAATTTATCTTTTATGTTGTCGTACGTAATTTTTGTATCTTTCATCGTTATCTTCTTTCATTTCTATATTCTATTAAATCAACATTTAAAATATCATCAACAAGTTCATAAATTCTTAAATCTTTTTTATTATTCCATATATTTCTTGCACAATAATTCCAAATATCAATTTCACTAATATCATTAATCTTTTCCCTTTTTAATTCACTGACTTTTGTACTTAAAGCAGGATAGCATCTATTATATAAATCTTTTACAGAATTAAATTTAATTTCATTTTCTACCATAATAATAATCCCACCTACATATATTATTATATACTATTTTGCAGTTCTTTTAAAGGAGAATCATGAAAAGAAACAACGTTTTTATAAAATCTACTCTTATTTTAATACTTGGAGGAATAATAACTAAAATTCTAGGTTTCATTATAAGAATAATTTATATAAGAATTGTTGGTACTGAAGTTATAAGTTTATATAGTTTAGTAACTCCAACATATTCGCTCTTAATAACAATTGCTACACTTGCACTACCAACCACAATATCAAAATTAATCGCAGAAGAAAAAAATAATACAGGACATATAATATCTACTGCTACATTACTTATTATGACTATAAATGCAATTGTCATGTTTTTAGTAATAGCATCAGCAAAATTCATAAGCATTAATCTTTTACATGAAGAAAAATGTTATTTAATAATTATTGTCATGGCTCTAACATTTCCAATAATATCCATTTCATCAATAGTTAAAGGCTATTTTTATGGAAAACAAAACATGGTACCAAATGTTGTTTCAAATGTAATTGAACAAATTATAAGAGGAATTCTTATTTACATATTTGTTCCAATATTAATGGAAAAAAGTGATATTTTAGCAGCTTCTTCATTATTCATTTTTTCGTTTTTTGAAGAATTAGTATCAATATTTATAAATTTATTATTTTTACCAAAAAACAAAAAGATAAAAGAACTAAATTTAAAGCCAAACAAATTAGCACTTAAAAATATTTTAAATATTTCTCTACCAACAGTATCATCAAGAATCATTGGAAATATTGGCTATTTTTTTGAACCAATAATACTTAAAAATTTGCTTTTACTAAATGGTTACTCAAATCATTATATTTTAACAGAGTATGGTGCATACAATGCTTATACTATACCAATACTTACAGTACCATCTTTTTTCATAATGGCTATATCTTCTTCATTAATTCCAGAAATAAGTAAATTTTACTTAAAGAAAAATTATAAATTAGTAAAAAAAAGATTAAAAGAAGCTTTAATATTTTCTTTAATAATTGGTATTTCTTATTCTATTTTAATAATACTGTTTGGTAGTAAAGTACTTTATTTATTATATAAAACTACACTAGGATCAAACTATATGTACATATTATCTTTCATATTTCCACTATTTTATATAGAAGCAATACTTATAAGTTTCTTACAAAGTATAGATAAAGCAAATATTACTATGAAAATAACCATTATAGGAGTCATTATAAAATTAATATCATTAAGTATTTTTTCTCTATTACATGTAGGAATGTATGCTCTAGTAATAGCAGAAATAATTAATATATTATTAGTAGTTTTATTAAATATTATATTTGTAAAAAAAGAATTAAAAAAAATGATATTATAAATACCATAATTTTTCTCCATTTTTATAGACTTCTTTAATAAATCCACAACCAAGACATTCATCACCTAAATAGATAACACCAGCTTGACCAGGAGTAACACTTTTAGCTCTTCCTCTATATTTAACTAAAATATTATTATCATCTAAATAAACAAGTTCTGCTGGTACATCTTCACTTCTATATCTAAATTTAATTGTACATTTTGTAGGCCTTTCATCACTTATAAAATTAACATTTTCTAAAATACACTCATCACTATATAAATATTCTTCATCTCCAAAAGTAACATATAATATATTATTTTTTACATCTTTACCACATACAAAGTGTTTTTCTAAATTACCAGATATACCTACATTTCTTCTTTGTCCAATAGTATAATTCATAAGACCTGTATGTCTACCCACTACTTCCTTAGTTTTAACATCAATTATATCTCCAGGATTTTCTTTCAAATAATTATGAATAAATTTTTGAAAATTTCTTTCTCCAATAAAACATATACCAGTAGAATCTTTTTTTCTTGCCACTGCTAGATTTTCTTTAACAGCAATTTCTCTTACCTCTTCTTTTGTTAAATCTCCAACTGGAAACAAAACATTATCTAAAACGCCTTTTTTTATGTCTGCTAAAAAATAAGTTTGATCTTTATTTTGGTCTTTTGCTCTATAAAGTTTACCTTCTTTAGTTTTTGCATAATGTCCAGTTGCAACATAGTCTGCTTCATATTTAAGTGCTTCTTTTTTAAATAAATCAAATTTAATATATTTATTGCAAAGCATATCGGGATTAGGAGTTCTTCCTTTTTTTAATTCATCCAAAAAATACTTAAAAACATAATCCCAATATTCTTTAATAAAATCTACTCTATAAAGTGGAATTTTAAGCATATCACATACATTTTTAGCATCATTATAATCTACTTCTTGAGGACAAATATCTCCTTCATTATGATAATCTTCTCCATTAATAGATGAATCCCAATTTCTCATAAAAAGTCCAATAACATTATATCCATCTTTTTTAAGTAAATAAGCAGAAACAGCGCTATCGACTCCACCACTCATTCCAACTACTACTGTTTTCATAATCTCTCCTTTAACAACATAAACTAATTATATATTTAATCAAAACAACATCTCTTGGTATTTTACCACTTTTATATTTATAATCAAGTTCACTTAAATTTTGAATTTCTTCTTTCATCTCTCTCATATTATAAAGTCTCATATTTGCTCTTATCTTATCTATTTGCCAACTCATAAGCTTAAATTCTTTAGAAAAATCATTATTATTATATTTATTTTTATCATATATAGCTAAACTAAGCATCAATTTAAATTCTCTATATAAAAGAGAAATAATTTGACTAGGTTCAACTTTAAGTATTTCACTTTCTTTAAGATAACTTAAAGAAAATTGCAAATCTCTTTTTATAATACTATCAACTAATTTAAAATTATTATCTTCAATAGTATGACTAACCAAATTAACAACATCTTCATGTAATATTTTACAAGGCTTATTATAATACAAAAATAATTTATTAACTTCATTTATAGCTAAATCAAAATTACCTAAACTATTATTAACGATGTACCATAAAGAATCATCACTTATCGTATATCCCTCTTTATTTATAATGTCTTTAATTTCATTCTTAAGTTCAGTTTTAGTAAAAGTCTTATATAAAAACACTCTATTATTTTCTTTCAAAGTATTAAAAACTTTCTTTCTAGTATCAACTGTTCCCATATAAGTAAATATTAATATACTTTCTTTATTTTCATTATTTAAATACTTCTCTAATTTTTCCAAATCTTTTTTATCGTTTTCAGTAATTTTAGTTCCAAACATTTTAGCATTTTTAACAACAATACCTTTTTTATCCATAAACATTGAAAAATAACTAGCTTCAGTAAGAACATCATCAATAGTATTTTCTTCCATATTAAATGTAACTACATTAGTTATTCCTTCTAAAATAGATTTAATTTTATTTTGTATTGTATATAAGCTATCACTAACAATTAAATATGTACTCATAATATTCCCTCACAACAATTATACTATTATTTTTAACATTTAAAAAGAGAACTTTCAAAAAAAGTTCTCAATCTATATAAACATTATATAATGTATTATATATTATGATTTAAAACTTTTTAAGTGCTTGTTTAAAATTATTTTTTATGAATTACACGTTCTAATAATATATTCATTTTTATTTATTTTAACTTCCAAACTCCCATTTAAATCAGTTCTATAAATTTTACTATTTTGAAAATTATTTAAAACTGACTCTTTCGGGTGTCCATATTTGTTATTTTTACCAACACTAATAACACTATATTTAGGTTTTATACTTTGAATAAAATCTTTACTACTACTAGTATCAGAACCATGATGTCCAACTTTCAAAAAATCAATATTTCTTATATTATAATTATTTATAATTTCTTTTTCTCTTATAACACCAGCATCCCCCATAAATAAAAACTTATATTTGCTATATTTAAAATATAAAACACTCGAATCATTATTTTCATTATTATATATTTTAGTATTTAAAAATTTCAATTCATAATCCTTCTTATTTAAATTATTAATACAAGAATAATATTCAATTTTATTTTTTTTCAAGCTTTTAATTAAATTACTTTCTAATTCATTATAATTGCCACAATTAAATATAACATTAGAAATTTTAACATTATCCAAATAATTATTAATATCTCCCATATGATCATAATCGCCGTGACTAATAATAATTGAATTAATTTTTGTAATACCTCTACTTTTTAAAAACATAATAACTGAATCAGAAGGTTTATATGAATTGCTATTATTAAAGCTAACAATTCCTCCAGTATCAATCAAAATCACTTCTTTTTTATAAGGAGTAATTAATAATGAAGAATCTCCTTGCGAAACATCAAAATAGTATACATAACAGTTAGAATCCATTAAATAAATTAAATCATTAATATATATTAAAACAACTGCTAATATTAAAAATTTTTTATTTTTATATGCTAATATCAATATTAAATAATATATAAATATAATTAATATATTTAATTTTGGAATATTTTTAATCAAAGAAAAACTATTAAAATAAAGATTACTTTTCTCTAAAATAATAATCAAAATTTTTAAAATTGGTATTAAAAAAGGCAAGAAAAAGGAGCCAATTGTAACTGGAAATACAATAAATGAAATAAAAGGGACATAAAAAATATTTAAAAATATCGATGTAATATTAACTTCATAATTTAAGCTAGCTGTTATAGGAAGTGATACAAAAAAAGAAAGTAAACTAATTTTAAATATTTTCATAAAATAATTACCGGTTATTTTTTTACTTAAAAACATTATTGAAAAAGATATTAAAAAAGAATATAAAAAGCCAACATTATAAATCATAAAAGGATCAAAAACTAAAATAATAAAAGCTACAATAATTAACACTTTTATACTACTTATATCTTTATCAATATTTTTTAAAATCAAATTAAATAAATAAAATAAAACACATCTTAAAACTGAAGCCGAATAATTAGTTAAGAACAAAAAATACAGTAAAAATATTGAAACAATTATATTTTTAAATTTAACTTTTTTAAACAAAAATTCTAAACACAGCACAATTAAACATATATGCATTCCAGAAACTGCAAATAAATGCCATATACCATTTTCTTTATAAGAAGCATAGATATTATCATCAAGATAATCTTTATTACCTAAAACAAATAAATTAAAATATGCTTGAACTGAACTATCATTATCACTTATATTATTAATTCTTTTTATAATACTATTTTTTACCTTGTAAAATATATTTTCATCTTCTAATATTTCTATTTTATTAACATTATAATTTAAATATATATGATTATTATATAAATATTTTTTATAATTAAATGCATTAAACACAGTATTATTTTTTAATTCCTTAACCTCTCCCGTAACTTTTATTTTTTTACCAAGAATATAATAATAATCTTGAAAATCTTTTCCATAATAATTACATTTAACTAACTCATCACTTAAAACAATAAAACTAACTCCATTCTCTTTAACATCTACGTCTTTAACTACTCCCTCAATAACACTAGTAACATTAATTTTACTTTCATATTTAATTACTCTAGTTCTAATAAAAACAAATAAAAAACAAATAATAATTAAAATTAAATAAGTATTTTTAGACTGTAATATAGTCTTTAATTTTTTCGTATGCTTTATCTCCAATACCACTTACATTTTTTATCTCTTCTATAGATTTAAAAGGATTTTTACTTCTATATTCAATAATTAATTTAGCTTTGCTCTCTCCAATACCATTAAGTGATGTAAGTTCATTAATACTAGCAGTATTAATATTAATTTTCTTATTATTCTCATTTACTACTTCAGTATTCTTGCTCTCATTATTATTAACATCATTAATATTACTTTCATTATTATTTAAACTGCTATCTAATTTTTCATCAGATGAAACAATTACACTACTTCCGTCATTAATACATTTATCAATATTATAATTATCACATACACAATCATTTGATTTTTCATCATTAACTTGATTAAGTTTATTAAACTCACTTTTACTATAAATATAAATAACCATTTCATTTTTTACTTTTTTACTTAAATTTATATTTTTAGTATAAGCATCTTTATTAAAACCTCCTGCTAATAAAACAACATTATTTATAATACTTTTATTATCTACTAAATATACTCCAGGTTTTTTAACTGAACCTTTTACATCAACATATACTTTCTCATTTACTTCATTCATTAAAGAATCATCTTCTTTATTATTTAATACTACTTTATCATCATCCAAATTGGTATTTAAAATATTACCATCTGATTTATTAAACACAATTAAACATACAATACTTATAATCAAAACGACATTAAGAACCAAACTAATTATCATTATTTTAGTTTTCTCATTCAAAACAAATTCTATTACTTTCATACATATATTCCTTTCATAACTCTCATTCTTACAAATATATATATTGCAGTAATAATTCAAATTCCTTTATTTTTTTAATTTTTTAAATAAAAAAGATACTCAAGTATCTAACCCGAAATTTCCTTAAGTTCAAGTTTATACTTAGTATCTTTATTTTCATATGCAACTCTTTCGGTTACAAAAATCATAGCTATAAAATTTATTGTAGAAGAACCACCATAACTAAGAAGAGGAAGAGGAACTCCAGTAAGAGGAACAAGTGCCAAAACACCAGATAAATTAATTATTATATGGAAAGTAAAAAGCCAAAATGTTCCATAAGCTAAAATAGAATTTCTCAAATTATAAGCCTCTTTAGCAATCTTTAACATTCTAAATAATATACAACCATATAAAATTAAAACACCAATTCCAGCAAGAAGTCCTAACTCTTCAACTAAAACAGGAAAAATAAAATCTGTATGACTTTCTGGTAAATACAAATATTTTTGAGTACTATTGCCAATACCTACACCAGTAAGACCACCATTATTAATAGCAATAAAACCATTACAAACTTGATAACCAGTTTTTTCTTTATATCTTTGACAAGGATTTTTAAAAACAAATCTACTCATTTGTTCACTATTAAATATTTCAGCACCACTATATAAAAGAATTCCAACACCAAGTACAGCTCCAATACCAAAAATCATCATTATCTTAGGTAAATTATTTTTCACAAGAGGAAGACTTATAAAAATACAAAAAGCAATACCAAGCAAAATTAAAGCACTACCAAAATCCGGTTGCATCATAATAAGTATTCCTAAAATTCCAGCAATAGCCAAAGGTATAAGTGATAAATAAATATTATTATTTTTTTTGTTATATAAACTATTATAAGAACAAGCCATAAATATTATAGTAAAACTTTTTGCAAATTCACTAGGTTGAACCGCAAAAGATGTACCCGGTATATAAAACCAACTTTGTACATGAGCAGTAATTTTTCCATAAAGCAATAAAAATACTAAAGATGCTCCAATAAAAAGTATTAAAAAAACAGAAATTGGTTTATACCACTTAGTAGGTATTCTTAAAATAAAAAATCCTCCAATAAATGCAATAACAAAAAAAATAAGTTGCCTTACAAAAAAATGTGTTGTACTCCAATTATACCTTAAAATTGCAGCAACTGAAGAAGAAGAAAACACCATTAAAAGACCTATTCCACAAAGTAAAATAGTAAAAATCAACAAAGGAATATCAATTTTCTTAAGTATTTTTTTCATTTTTCACCTATCATAATAATATCACAATAATTAAAATATAAAAATATTTTATTAAAAAACAATGTCAAAATATGACCATTATTAATAAAATATAATAGATACATAAAGGAGGTATAATATGTATTATTACGGAAATAATGGTTACTATGGTGGTAACTATGCTAGCACTCCTTGTTGTGGCGGAGCTAACTATGCTGGATACACAAGTGGCTATGGTATAGGAGCTGCTATATGGATTGTATTATTTATACTTTTAGTTATAATTATTGGTGCAGGCTGGTTTAATAATAACGGAAATTATAACAATTAGGAGCAATGCTCCTTTTTTTATGAATAATAATCATTTCCGAAAGAATCAGATTTCTTAGTAGTTCCAGAAGAAAATTGTTCATCCCCTAAAGAATTTGTTTCACTACTAGTAATATTACCATCTTTATCAGTATAAGTTGTATGGCCTAAATTATTGTTATATGATTCACCTACATAATTACCTTCACTATCAGTAAAATTACTCTTACCAAAACCATTATCTAAAGAAGTTCCAATAATATTACCTACTTCATCATAATAAGTAGTTTTTCCAAATTCATCAGTATAAGATCTTCCAATTTTTTTATTATCACCTTTATCTTCTTCATTAAAATTATCAAAATAAATACCATTAGAATAATTACCGTTTGTTTTATTTATACCTTGTCCACTAAAGCCGTAATTACCTCTTAAAGATTTATATAAAATTAAAGCAATACCACAAGTAACAACTGTAGGAACAATAAGTAATATTGCAGTTTTTGTACTTACCGGATTACATATTAATTTAATTAAACCAAATACTCCTAAAGATACTATAAAAATTATTACTATAATAAAAATTGTCTCTTCCATAACTTTCCTTTCTCCTAATATATTTAAAAATTCACCTTAAATTTTGTCACATTAATCTTATAGATACTTTTTAATGAAGTATCTTTTAACTCTTACAAATTTCTCATTTCAAATATTTAATGTAATTTTACATTTTCATTATTATCTATTTCATGCTTTTCCATTATACCACCCTTAAATATAAAATATGGTTTAGTACCTAAAAACTTAATACTATCATTATCAACATAAATAGCGTCTTCTTCAGGTATAGCGATTACTTTCCCTACCATTTTAGAAAAATTAATAATTGAATTCGTAAATGCATTTAATCTTTCTTCATTTTCCGAATCTGTTAGATTGGATTTATTATTAGTATAATGCGGAAAAATAGATATTCCAGATAATACATCAAACCCAGTTGTATCTGTCAAACTAACATCATTTGAATCCATAGTTGAAATTATATTTATATCATAACCAAATATTACAGCACCAGCACTACTACCTAGTACAACACCATTATTGTTTAAATAATTTTTAATATTATTATAGGCCTGAGTCTTTTTTAAGCCTAATAATAATTTATAAGTATTTCCACCACCAATGAATAAGGCTGCATACTCATCTAAATTTTTAGAAGCAAGTTCTTCAAAAGTTCTAACCATTTCAATATGAGGAGTATCTACTTCCCTTAATTCTTCATTTATCCAGCTATAACAACTACCATATGAATGCTCTTTTTCATCCATTGCTAAAGGAATATATAATATTGGTTTAGTATGATCTATTATATCATTTAATTTTTGATTAGCTTTTATATTTTGCTCTCCTGAACCACCACCACAAAGTATTAATCTCATAAAATATTCTCCTTACATATTTATTTTTTAATCTACTACAAAATTATTATTTTTAATTAATCTCTTATTTTCATTATATCATTAAAATTATTTATTTTATAAAATTAAACAAATTTAATTAGTATTTTTTAAATTTCTCATAATATTTTAAACAATTTGGTTCTCACAATATTTCAATCATCATAGTATTGAACTTGATTATCTAAAGCAGATAATTGAGCTTCATGTTCAGTTGAAACTCTAGCATATATTGCTACCTTTCTTTTCATTAAATTACCTCTACAAAGAAATTATCATTTTTATATAAATATGTTTAGGTTGCGATCAAAGCAAAAGAAAAAGAAGTATCTTTACTTCTTCATCGCACACTTGACATCTAATTTTCTATTAATAGTTTAATTTCTTTTTCTTCTAATAGATTATCATTCCATACTCTTATAATATTGTCATCAATCAAGTACTGAATTTTTTTCATTATCTTTGATTCTCTATATATCTTAGTATCCTCATAAAACTCGCCGCCGGAAGGAATCAGTTCATTTTTCATTACAACTAATTCGTTTTTATTACTATTCATGTTTTCCAACATCTTAGGACAATGATTTGATAATAATTCTTGAAAGCTAGGATAAACTATTTTATAATCCATTGATGCAGCCCAATATGGTGTTATCTTTCCATCATATATATTAACATATACATGATTATAAAAATCTATATCAACAATTGTTCCATGAACAATACCAGATCCTCCAATTGATTTAATATAATCTGATAATTGGTTTATGTACTCATAATAAGATTTAGTACCTTCTTTAATAATTATTGAATAATTATCCATATTGTCAAAATAGTACTCTATATTCTTATATTTTAATCTATTTTGTCTTCCACCATTCATAATATAAAGATTACCATTATCATTTTTATAAACAAACATAAGAATATCATTCTTTTTTAATAAATAGAACTCGCCTTGAAGTTTACAAGAAATACTATAACCCATTTTTCGATAGAATAATAAGTATTGCTCTAAACTAATCAAATGAATTCCATCTTCATAATCATTAAATATATTACACTTCAATGAATAATCTATTCTCTTTAATCTTACATCTTCATTAAAATATCCAACCTGATTATCTGCATATAATTGTTTATCTGAATTTTTCTCATAAACATTTTTATGAGTATGGCCATTAATATATATCCAATTTGAATTATAATTATCCGTAAACCAATCTTGTTTTGGATGATGTGTTAATATTATTATTTTTCTATTTGATAAGCAATCTTTTAATTTTGTATACAAAGAATTAAATTTATTAGTTAACTTTTTATCCTCTTCTAATGTAGGAACAGCATTAAAGTATATAAGCTTTGAAGCATTAAAATCCGGATTATATCCTGAAAAACCAATTCCACCAAATATTGTTAATTGGCTTTCAAGAGTTCTTTTCTTTAATGCATCTTCGGTCATAGATTCAATTTCAGATTCTGTTATTATTTCAAAATCATCACCAATAACTAACAATTCATTTTGCAAAAATGTTATTTCTAACTCATCAAACATTTTTTTATATAACTTAACAATGCTATCAACATTATTATCGGAAGCTCGATCAAGGTTCCATAATTCGTGATTCCCTAATACACAAATTATTTTCTTCGATGATATTCTATTTCGTTCAACTAATTTTTGATAAAAGATTTTTGATATCTTAAAACTTGATGAAACATCACCAGCTATTAAAATAAATTTCCCAACAACCTCTGATGGCATAGAATCTATCATTTTATCAACTATTGTTTTTACATAGTATTCAATCTCTTTTTCAGTTGCGTGATTTTTAAATTTACTAGCAATTTTATTATCAATATGTATATCACTAATATAATAGATTGATATTCTTCTCATAAAATCACCGGATTGATATGGTAAAACATCATTTTCATGAAGTATTGGAACATTCGTATTTTCAACTTTAACTAATTCATTACTTTGACTTAGTAATGGTTTGATTGCTTCGTTATAGAATGTATCATCATATAATCCATTTTTAATTAACACTGTACTATTTATAGCAACATTATCTAAGTTATATTTTTTTAAATCAATTCCATCAAAATTATATTCATAAATATCTGCATTTGATAAATCTCCATTCAAAAATGAGTAGAATTCATCAAATTTATTAAATTTATATTTGATTTTTTTATAAATTGTAGAAAGTTTTTTTGTAACTATAAATTTACCATCAATATATTCTTTTTTTATTATTTCGGATTCAAAGTTTCTTTCTAAAAAAGTACTTATTTCATTATCTTCATATGTATTAGCTAAATGTGTTGCTATTCTTTCAAATATATCTTTTTCACTCTTTTTTAAATCTATATAATCTAAATTAATTTTAGATAGTACATCTTTCCAATCATCAATAGTTAATGATTGAACATCACAATAATTATACAAAAGCCAATTTTGTTTCATTACATAGGCACTATACTCTTCTTTATATCTATTAGGAATATATTTTATTGCTTCATAATCAATGCTAAATGCAACATCACACATATGCTTAGTTATATCTTTAAATTTTATTTTTTTTAAATAATGCCAATCATCCCTGATTTGTGATTCTAAGCTTATACTTTTTTTAATCATAGCATCACCTCATATCTATATTATATCATATATACTCACAATTATTTTAATGGATTATCCAATTTAAAATTCAATTTCCATTCGAGATATTCACCATCTGATATATCATAGTTTTCTCTCCTTTCTCTCATTTTTTTCCATTCTTGAATTCCAATATAAAAATTCATATTATATGGTTTACCAGAAAATGAATCCATTTCAATATTAAATTGATAATATAAAAACTCTTCTTCTAACCACATTTGATAATAAATCTCATCTATTGGATTAGTGAAATCATATTTTCTAATTACATCAACACTTACTTCAAATAGTTCTGCTAATTCCTCCAATCTACTTTGACTTGGACTAGTGGTGTTATTTTCATACTCATGAATTGTTTTATTTGGTTCTCTACCTCCAAATCCAAAATAAGCTACCACATCTTCTTTTGCCATATGTCTGACTTCTCTAAAGTACTCAAGTCTGGCTCCTTGAGACATATTTTTTAAATTGGGTTTTATATAAAACATATTATCGACCTCCATTTCTGTTTTACTTTTTTCCCAAACAAAAAAAGTAGCCCTAACCTTTATGCTACTTTTTTGCTCAAAATTTTAATAATTAAATACAACTATAGCCATCTACTTTTTATTTTTTATATATATTATCTCCTACTATTTTTTCCTTTTATTTCAACGAAAAAAGAGTCTTTCGACTCTTTAATTATTTATTTATTTATTTATTGGAGTGTGCTCTCACTCTATTTTTGGTGGGACTTGATAGCAGCTTGTGCTGCAGCAAGTCTTGCAATAGGAACTCTAAATGGTGAACAAGAAACATAATTTAAACCTATATTATGACAAAATTCTACACTTGATGGTTCTCCACCATGTTCTCCACAAATACCAAGTTTAATATCTTCTCTTGTTTTCTTACCCTTTGTAACAGCCATTTTAACTAGTTCACCAACACCAACTTGATCAAGCTTAGCAAATGGATCAATTTCATAAATCTTATTTTGATAATAAGAATCTAAGAATTTACCAGCATCATCTCTTGAAAAACCAAACGTCATTTGAGTTAAATCATTAGTTCCAAATGAGAAGAATTCAGCCTCTTTAGCAATTTCATCAGCAGTAATAGCTGCTCTTGGAATCTCAATCATAGTACCAATATGGTATTTCATATCACTATTCTTTTCTTTCTTAACAAGTTCTGCAGTTTCAATTATTATATCTTTTACAAACTTTAATTCTTTTCTTTCTCCAACTAAAGGAATCATTATTTCAGGTACAATATCATACCCAAATTCTTCTTTAACTTCAATTGCAGCTTCCATTAAAGCTCTAGTTTGCATTCTAGCTATTTCAGGATAAGTAACAGCAAGTCTACAACCTCTATGACCCATCATAGGATTAAATTCATGTAATTCCATACATTTATTTTTTATTTTTTCAGCAGTCACACCCATATCTTTTGCTAAACTTTCAATTTCTTCAGGTGTATTAGGTAAAAATTCATGTAAAGGTGGATCTAAATATCTAACTGTCATAGGAAGTTCTTTTAATACCTTATACATTTCTTTAAAATCACCTTTTTGGAATGGAATTAATTCATTTAAAGCATTTTCTCTTTCTTCAACAGTATCAGATAAAATCATTTTTCTAATTTTAGGTATACGATCACTTTCAAAGAACATATGCTCTGTTCTACAAAGTCCAATACCCTCTGCTCCAAGTTCAACAGCTTTCTTAGTATCACGTGGATTATCAGCATTAGTTCTAACTTTTAAAACTCTATATTTATCAGCCCAATCCATAATTCTACCAAAATCACCAGCAACTGTAGCTTCAGTAGTTTCTATATCTCCTTCATAAATTTTACCAGTATTTCCATCTAGTGAAATGTAATCGCCTTCATGATACAATTTACCATTTATTTCAAATGTTTTATTTTCTTCATTAATAATTAAACTGCCACATCCAGCAACACAACAAGTTCCCATACCTCTTGCAACAACAGCAGCATGACTAGTTCTTCCACCTCTTGCAGTAAGTATTCCTTGACTAGCCACCATACCTTCAATATCTTCAGGAGTAGTTTCAAGTCTTACAAGAACAACTCTTTCTCCTTTACCGCCTTTACCTAGTTCTTTTGCTTCTTCAGCAGTAAAAACAACTTTACCTGCAGCAGCACCAGGAGATGCAGCTAATCCCTCACCAATGCAATTTGCTTTTTTCAAAGATTCTAAATCAAAAGTAGGGTGTAATAATTGATCTAAAGATTTAGCTTCAATTCTCATTACAGCTTCTTCTTCACTAATCATTCCTTCATCAACTAAATCACACGCAATCTTTATAGCAGCATGTGCAGTTCTTTTACCGTTTCTAGTTTGTAAAAAATATAATTTTCCATTTTCAATAGTAAATTCCATATCTTGCATATCACGATAATGATTTTCTAACTTTTCAGCAAGCATCATAAATTCTTTATAACATTCTGGTAAATCTTTTTCAAGTGCAGTAATTGGTTGCGGAGTTCTAACACCAGCAACTACATCTTCACCTTGAGCATTAATTAAATATTCTCCATAAATACCTTTTTCACCAGTAGCAGGATTTCTAGTAAAAGCAACACCAGTACCACTAGTATTACCCATATTACCAAATACCATTGCTTGAATATTTACAGCAGTTCCCCAATCACCAGGAATATCATTCATTCTTCTATAAACTATAGCTCTAGGATTATCCCATGAACGAAATACAGCTTTAACTGCACCAAGTAATTGTTCTTTTACATCTTGAGGAAATTCTTCCCCATTCATATTATCACTATATACTTTTTTAAATCTCTTAACTAATTCTTTTAAATCATCAGTTGTAAGTTCTGTATCATAAGTAACATTAAGTTCACTCTTAAGTTCATCAATTATTTTTTCAAAATAATTTTTTGGAACTTCCATAACAACATCAGAATACATTTGAATAAATCTTCTATAAGAATCATAAGCAAATCTAGGATTATTAGTACTTTTTGCAAATCCTTCAACAGATATATCATTTAAACCTAAATTTAATATTGTATCCATCATACCAGGCATACTAGCTCTAGCTCCACTTCTAACAGATACTAAAAGTGGCATATTTTCATCACCAAATTTTTTGCCTTCAATTTCTTCTAATTTACTAATTGAATTAAGTATCTCTTCAATTATTTCTTCTCTTACTACTTTGCCATTATTATAATAATCTGTACAAGCCTCAGTAGTAATTGTAAACCCTTGTGGTATAGGTAAACCTAAATTAGTCATTTCAGCTAAATTAGCCCCTTTCCCTCCAAGGAGTTCTCTCATATCTTTGTTTCCTTCATTAAACAAATAAACATATTTTGCCATATCAAATCCTCCAGTTTTGATTTTAACATAACATGTTTTCTAAAAATATAATTATCTAAAATTTTTGACATTTTATTTACGATTTTTATTAGGATGGTACTTTAAATAAGCATTTCTTAACCTTTCATTTGACACATGAGTGTAAATCTCAGTTGAATTCAAATCAGCATGTCCAAGTAATTCTTGAACACTTCTAAGATCAGCTCCATTATCAAGTAAATGTGTTGCAAAAGTATGTCTCAAAGTATGCGGACTTATCTTATGTTTTACACCACTATTTCTCATAATCTTATTAATAATTTGTTCAATACTTTGTCTACTTAATTGTTTATTCATTTTATTTAAAAACAAATAATCATCTTCACCAATAATACTTTTTCTAACTTTTAAATATTTATTTAAAAGGCTATTTAAAACATCACCATAATAAACAATTCTTTCTTTACTTCCCTTACCAAACACTCTAATACTTAATTCACTTACATTAATATCACTAATTTTAATATTACTTACTTCACTAACTCTAAGTCCAGTCGAATAAATAAGTTCAAATATACATTTATTCCTTAAATCATTTATATCATCTTCACAAATACTATCAATTACTTCTTCAACTTCTACAATACTTAAATAATTAGGCAGTTTCTTCTTAATCTTAGGATTCTTAACCCTCTTAAATACATTACTATCCACATATTTTTTTTCAAACAAATAATTATAAAAATTTCTAAGAGTACTAATAATTCTAGCAATACTTTTATTACTAAGACCTTTTTCATCTAAAAACATTAAATATTTTAATACATCATTCTTAGTAACGCACAAATAATTAATTTTTTCTTTCTCTAAAAAATAAACATAATTTTTAAAATCACTCTTATAATCCGAAATAGTTACTAAAGAATAATTTAATTCTTTACTAGCATACTCTAAAAATTTTTCAATCATACCATCTATATTCATAAATAAATTATAAAAAAAAATAGAAACTAATGCAACAATTTCTATTTATCTAACTCTAGTATATTACTTAAATATAAATATATATTTCTACTTTTACTATATGGAAGTTCTTCAATAATCTTAAATACACTTTTTTTATTACCACTTTTAAGACTAGTATTAAATCTATCTAAAATACCACTAATAAATTCTTCGTCGCTAAAAGATTGACAAACAACTTTTCTATAAGCTCCATACAATTTATTTTTTAAATCTATACTAAATACTTCATCATTTTTAATAAAATTTATAACTCTATCATAATGAATTTTATCAAGTATACTTAAATTATGTTTTAATGAACTCACTATTTTTAAATTACCAAGTAAATAATCAAAAGTAGCCATATTACTTCTTTTAATTGATTCTTTTATTTCTTCTTCAGTAAAATTACAAGTAAATAAATCAATATCAGAAATACTATTTGAAACATAACCATTACATATATCTAATTTATTTATATCTATTATTGTATAATCACCACTTCTTTTTTCAAGTACTAAAAAATATTTAACATCATTCATTTAATCACTTCCTAAAGGACTTAATTGTAACACAAAAATAACTAATTTGTCCATATATTAATACATTACTCTAGTCCTAACAACTCCTTCAGTAACCTTATTATTTTTCTTTAATTCTTTTAAAAACCATACCATATATTCATAAGAACATTCACTTTCAAACAAACTATCAGAAAGTCCTAATACATCTTTATAATCTTTACTTTTATCTAAATCTTTACTAAGTCTAATTAAATATCCACATAACATCGCTTTATATTTAGCATATACTTCATCTTCTAATTTTAAATCTCTTTCATTTTTTAAAAGTACATGAAATCCTGCTAAATCAATCGGTTCAACTTTAAGTGTATCTTTACTTACAAGTACATTACCCATATGTATATCAGTAGAATATACTCCATTATCCATAAGTTCTTTTAAACATTCCAAATATTTCCTATAAAGTTCTAATACCAAAACACCTTTTTCTTTATAAAACTCTCCAAGTGGCAAATGATTTTTAAAATATTTAATTAAAGCCCCAGAATAATAACCCTTATATAAAATAACTCCATGTGGAAGCTGAGTAAGTTTTATATCTTTTTGTCTTCTAGTAAGTTCTTCTAACTTTTCATAAACATCTTTACTATATTGATCAAGCTCTAGTGTATCATTACCCCAATCAAAACCATCAAAAAGTTTATGGAAAAGATAAGTAAACATCTTTATTAAATTATCATCATCTAACTTACATACAACACTTTCAAAACCTTCAGATAGATAAGAACTATTTAATAATTCATCATAATATTCATTACTTAATTTGACTACTTCCATTTTTCTTTACTCTTCTCCTAACTGGTGTATTCATTAATTTTTTATTTCTAGATATCTCCTCAATAACTTCTAATACGCCTTTATAATTTGCTCTTAAATTACTGCTTAAATAAGTAATAAATTCAATTGGTAAATGTAACCTCATCATTGCATCTTCATAAGAAACATCTTCTGGAACTTTCAAAAATACATAATCAATTATTTCATTTAAAATATTATAAAAAGATTCAAAGCCATAATATTTATCAGCACTCTCACATGTATAAGTACAAAAACTATTTATATCTATAAGTTCTACTTCTCCACATTTACTAACTAATATATTTGTACCATTTAAATCAGTTGGATAAATAAAATTTTCATTAAGTTCTTTAACAGCAGATAATACTTTTCTAAATATAGTTAAAACATCTTTAGTAGGAAGAGAAAAATATAATTTATTTAAAGGAGTGTAACCATCAAAATATGGACCTATTCCCCCAATAGTATATTTATCAAATATAGCAATTTTAGTAGGTAACTTAGTGAGTTTTACACAAGAAGATCTAAGTATTAAATCAGATAATATTCTACTTAATTCTCTACTTCCAAACTCATCTAACTCACTCGGGATACTACTTTTTCTATCAATCATCTTAGTAACAAAACCATAATATATTTTAATAATCTCTTCATTACTATACTTATATATTCTACCTTCCGCACCTTTACCAACATAAGAATGAGGACCAAACATTTTTATACTATCACTATCAAATGATACAATTTCCAAATAATTCATCCCCCTCTTTTTATACTTTATACTATCATACATATCTTAAAAAGTAAATGTTAAGAAAAAACATACCCATAAATACTTATAAAAAACATAATACTAGCAATTAAACAAAATATATGAAATACAGAATGTATATAAGCCTTCTTTTTACCAATACCATATAGTACTGCTCCCAAAGTATAAATAACACCTCCAAGAACCATATAAATAATACCTATCTTATCCATATATAAAATTATATACTTAAAAGTAAATACAATACACCAACCCATTACTAAATAAAGAATCATGCTAACTTTTCTAAATTTAACTAAATTAATTGAATTAAGTACTATACCAACTACTGCTAAAAACCATACTATACCAAACATCCACCATTCTAAAGTTTTAGGAAGAACACATAACACAATTGGAGTATAAGTCCCTGCTATTAATAAAAATATATTACAGTGATCAATTATTCTAAACACTCTTTTTCCGTTATTAGGCTTAAGTGAATGATATAAACAAGAAGATAAATATAAAAGTATAGATGTAATACCATAAAATAAAGAAGAAAAAAGTTCTATACCATTACTAGATTTAATAATTAAAAGAACCATAAAAGCTATACTCATAAGAACACCAAGACCATGTGATATTGAATTAATTAATTCTTCACCCAATTTATATTTAGGAAGTATTATTTTATTTTCTAATCTTCTATTTTCTTTCTTATAACTCTTAATTAAATCTTTTAAATCTCCTAAACTATTTATACATATTAAAAATCTTTCATCTTCATTAATTCCATCTTTTTCTAAATCTTTATTTTCTTCAAGTAAATCATTAACTATTTCTTCTTTTAAAACTTCTGCATCTTCTATTTTTTTAATTTTCTTAAAATATTTATTTAAAAATTCTTCAAACTTTTCTCTCATAATAAATCTCCCATTAATTTATTTAATATCTCTCTATTATGTATCCATTCTAACTTTTTATTTTCTAAATATTTTTTACCATCACTGGTTATCTTATAATACTTTCTATTAACCCCATGTACATTACTTGTAATGTACGATGTAATAAGTTTTAATTTTTCCATTCTTCTAAATGCCATATATATAGTAGCATTTTCTATATTCATTTCATTATTAGTTATTTCCATAATCTTTTTAGTAATCATATAACCATATGAATCATTTTTATTTAATATATTAAGTATAATAGCATCAGTAAACCCTCTAATTATTTCAGCATTCATATTACCTCCATATATAATGATATTATATATATTATCATATTATGTATCATCTATCAATTAAAAAGAAGTCTTTGACTAAACAAAAACTTCATATTTTAGTTCGGGAGAACTTTTTCTATTTTAATGTCTTCGTTGACAAGAATAACTAATCTAATGAAGCTAAAATATAAGGTGACTCAACTGTACCATTACCTTCTCCACTTAACTTAACTTTTGTTAAAAGTGAAACTGCAGGACGGGCCCCGAAAGCGAGGCCCACGACGTTGCTGTAGACCAAACTCCCGTAGGTCACGTTACGGACGATAGCATTGCTTTGGCTGAAGTAGTCAGGGGACAGCAACCAATAATAATCATTATTATTTAAGTAACTAGTGTCTGAATCACCATAGGCAAGACTTGCTTCTTTATAAGTTAATAAACCCACAGGATAATCTAAAGCATTATTTCCATAACCTAATGTTCCTCCAGAATCAACCTTTAATGTAAATTGATCTTCCTTATCTTGACACGTTAATCTTGAATTATTAAAATGTAAATATCTTGTTGAACCCGATATAGTTCCTCCACTCGGATTCCATCCTCCTAAATTTGTTATATTTCTATTATTACAATATATTGCATTCTCTAAATATTCTGTTACATTTGTCATATTTGTACTATACCAATTATCTATTACTGTTTTTATATTACTATTTGTTGTATTGTAGTTTAGCATTTCATCTAAAGCATCTTCTATTTTTTTTCCATTTGTCAGTGTCATGTAATATGCTGTATCTGTCGCACTCCACATGTAGTAGATATAATACACTGTTGAACAACTTGAACTTGTACTCATACATGTATAATGTTTATTATTTAATTTACTATACATATCTGCTATTGTTCCACTTTCTGCATTACTTAATGTATACGTTGTTCCATTCCATGTTACATCACTTCCATAATAGTATGTTCCAAATGAGGATGCTTCTTTTTCAGAATATGTATACACTGTTCCATACATGTATCCTACATAGGTTGGTGAATTTTGATTTGTGTTATATCTTGTTCTATTTGCATCCAAATAAACATTTATGCCCGTATTGTTACACTTTGTGTCATCTTTATATACTCCATTATAAATAAGTTTTACTCCATCTGTCTCAGTTGTTCTTACCATTTTCCAACAATAATTATTTAATACTAAATTATTATTGGTTATATTTCCTGTATAATAATAAATTTCTTTACCGTTTTCATCTGTTGTTTTTTCTACACCTTTACTATTATTGTAATCATCAATTACTTTATCATATACTTTTATCAAATCTTCATCAAAATATAAATAACAATATACTGTCTTATTTGTTCTTGTATAAACATGTCCACTTTCATAACTAAGTACATTATCTATCTTATTTCCGTTATTATCTACACATGATGACATTGTTTCATTTAGTACATATGCTCCTTCTGGAAATGTACTTGATTCATTATAATTACCACTAGAATCTTTTACCATGATGGCAAAAAGATTATTAGATTTACTATCTAATAATTTAATATCATCTAATGTGTTATTTTTGTTACCAAAACTCTTAATCCCTAAAAATAAAGTTATTATTTCTATTCCAAGAAGGAGTTTCACAACCCCCCCCCGGAAGTCTATTTTTTTCATTTTATCAACCTCCGAGTAAGTAAGTCTTTTTCCTTACTTATTTTCTATCTTTTCTATCTAAATGATACTATAAAATTTTAAATTAAACAACTATTAATTATATATTTTTAGTCTTTCTTAAAATATAATTACATAAAGTATTAAGTTTATCAAATATATAAATACTACAAATAAATAATACAATAAATACCAATATAGTGTCTTTTTTAACTAAACTAATATCAAAAAATTCATATTGAAATATTGCACAATAAGAAAATGCTGATACTAAAAATACCATAAGACATATTCTAAGTAAATTATATGGTTTACATATATTATTTAAAAATATAAATCCAGTAGTAGCAGTTAAAAATACAGTAAGAGTACTAACAAGTTCTTGAGATAATCCAAAATTTATTTGAAATAATTTTATAATAATTACATTAAATACTACTGTTAAAGCACTTGGAATACTTTTTAAAAATACCTTTAAAAGAAAGTTACCCTTTACTATATCCTTATTTGGTTCAAGTGCTAAAACAAAAGATGGAATACCAATCGTAAACATAGTAACTAAAGTTAAATGTATAGGTATAAAATAATATTCACTTTTAAAATATATACAAGAAATTAAAAGAATTATAGTAAAAATAGTTTTACTAAGTAATAAAGAAGAACTTCTTTCTATATTATTAATACTTCTTCTACCTTCTTCAAGTATCTTAGGCAAATTATCTATTTTACTATCAAGTAAAACAAATTGACTAACATTTTTAGCAGCTTCACTACCACTAGCCATAGCAATACTACAATCTGCTTCTTTTAAAGCCATACAATCATTAACACCATCACCAGTCATAGCAACAAAATGTTTTTGTGCTTTTAATTCATTTATAATAATTTTCTTTTGTTTAGGTTTTACTCTTCCAAATATATTATAATCATTAATTATATTTTTTATTTCATTATCTTCTATTGTAGACATATCTATACTTTTAATATTTTCTATACCTGCTCTTTCAGCAATTTTGGAAACAGTCTTGGGATTATCACCACTAATAATTTTAATATCTACACCAGACTTTTTAAAATAATCTAAAGTTTCTTTAGCATTTTCTTTACATTTATCTTGAATAAGTATTAATGCAACTTCATTTAAATTATTTATATCATCTAATTTATTTCCCTTACAAAGCACTAAAACTCTATAATCATTTTGATACTTTTCTATTTCACTATTTTTATTATTTAATAAATTATCTGGACTACCCAAAAAATATGTTCCTTCTAAAAATTCTATTGCACTATATTTTCTAGTACTTGAAAAAGGTATTTTATTTATTAAATTATAATTATTTTTACACTCTACATAACTAGAAATGGCTTTAAATGTTGGTGAAGGATCATCTAAATTAAATACATAATTACCAAGTATATCAAATACTTTTTCTTTATTAATATTACCTAATACTATAATATCTTTTACTTCCATTATACCCTCAGTAATAGTACCTGTTTTATCTAAACATATAACATCTACTCTAGCAAGATTTTCAATTGAATATAAATCTTGTACTAAAATATTATATTTTCTAAGTCTTATAACACTAACAGCCATCGCAGATGAAGTAAGTAAAACTAATCCTTCTGGAATCATTCCAATCAAAGCACTAACCGTACTCATTATTGAATCACTTATATTACTACCATTAAAAATCATTTGACTAACAAAAAAACATATACCAATTGGAATAAGTAAAATACTTAATATTTTTAACATTTTATTAAAAGAATTATATATAACAGAATTAATTTTCTTAACATATTTAGCATCACTACTAATCTTTGATACATAATTATCTTTACCTACATTTATAACTTTTACTACTGCACTACCACTAACTACAAAAGATCCACTTATTATATTATCACCAACATTTTTAGTAATAACTTTCTCTTCTCCAGTAATAAAAGATTCATTAACTTCTAAACTACCTTCTACTATTACTGAATCTGTAACAATTTGATCACCCAAATCATATTTACATATATCATCTAACACAATTTCTTCTTTATTTATTAAAACAAGTTCATTATTTCTATAAGTTTTAATTAATGTATCTCTTAATATATTTAATTTATCAATAGTCTTCTTAGCAAGTATCTCTTGTATAATACTAATAATTGTATTTGTTAGTATTACTCCAACAAACAAACAATTTTTTAAAGAATATAATATTCTTCCAGAAATAATACCACTAAATATAACAAGACCACCCAAAAGTACATTCAAAAAATTAAAATATGTAAATATATTACTATAAATAATCTCTTTTATACTTTTAGTTTTAGGTTCTAAAGTATAATTAACTAAATTTTTATTTATTCTTTCATTTACTTCTTCAGTAGTTAATCCTCTTGTACTAGTATTCATACTACACCCACTTATACATTAATTATAACTCAAATAAAAAATTAATAAAGTCTTATGTACTAATTACACAGGATTTATTAATTTTCTTGTATAGTCTTCACTTCTTTTACTTCTAAGTATTTTTTCAATTCTAAGTGCAACATCTTCTGCTAAATGTTCAAAACTCACTTTTTCATAATATTTAATAGTCTTTTTATATTCTTCTTGATTAAATACTATTTGTTTATCATCTCTAAGTATTTTATCACCCTTATTAAATTCATAAAAACCACTTTCAAATAATGGTACTACTATAACCAAAGACGAATTCATACTAGTTAAAATAATATTATTAACACTAATTTTAGTAGGATTATCCATTCCATATATAATATAACTACTTAACCAAAACATTAAAAATTCTCTTAAACTTTCTCTGTTATTAAGTAAATTAGATTCTTCAAAATCTAAAAAATTAACACTAGCAACTTCACTATTTAATCTTGCAGTCCTAACACACTTAGGTATACATACACTTTCCATATTTAATCCAGAAATATCTAAATACTCTAATCCATCATTTATTTCTATACCACTTACTACTGTACCTTTATTATAAAAACTAATCTCTCTATCTTTATTTTTATAATAAAATTTTCTAAGCCCCTCTGGTAAAATAATATTTTTAAATTTCATATCTTCATCATTAACATCTTCAAATGACGTATCTATACTAACACATCCCTCTGGTACATAATAATTATGATAACATTTAGGTTTAACTAAGTTATATAATTTAACAAGTAATCCTAAAAAATCTTTTTTATCTTTAATAGTACTTGAAGAAATATTCAATATTTCTAAAAATGATGTTAAAGGTACTTCTTCTTTCATCTGATAATCTATAACTAAATGTGCTCTATAAATATTTGAACTATCATATGGATTAACCACGTAATCTTTTAAAAATTTATATAACTCTTCTTTATTGCTACTATATTTAAATAAATTAAATACAAATCTATTTTTTAAAAGAACTAAAATATTATCACTATAAAATGAATTACATATGTCAAATATTAAATTTGCTATTTCCTCTTCTTCTCCACCTTTTTCAGAAGAATGCATACTTATAAAATCGTCATAATATTCTTCCATATATTTTCTAAATATATTTACTTCTTCTTCTGGAGTATCACTTGTAACAAAATGTATTCGATCATTTTCATATATTAATCTAAACTTTTCTTTATATAAATCTTCTCTATCACTATCTTTAACTGAATAACCAAAATCTAATAAATAATTAACATATCTAATTTTTAAATCAATATAATGTAAACTAGACACACTTAATACAGATTTATTAACTTCTAATAAATTACTATAATTATATGGAATTTTTAAACTTAAAATATTACTTAATTTTTCCATATTTTCTAATGAGTATTCCTCATATTCATAATAAATTCCACAAAACATAGCAAGTTCATATAACTTTTTATAACAATTACTAGCTTTTCTATTAAATACTTCATAAAATTTATCTTTAACACCATTAAATTCACTATACTCTATATCAAAATTTAAAAGTCTATTTTTACTTCTAAAACATAATTTATTTAATTTCCATCCGATAAATGCATAACCTCTATAATTATTCTTAACACTACTATCTACTGCATTAGTAAATATTTCTTTAATAGCATCTTTATTTCTAAGTAGTCCACTTAAATAATATTCATTAAATTTAATTGTATCAAAAGTAGTTACTTGACGACTACTTTTTATTTCTAATCTTTTTAAACTACTAGATATCTCTAATGAATCAATAGTTATTTTTTTTGTATCAGATCCATAATAAAATAATTCTTCCAAATCACTATTAAAGCTTATTTGTAAACAATTTATTAAAACATATAATTTTTTTGTAATAAAACAGTCAAATATACTATCAAAAAATTCTAAATCAAAAGATTTTAACCCTTTAGGAAGTATTAACATATGTCCAATTAATAAATAGTTTTTCATTTTATCTAACAATCTCTTTTTAAAAATTAATTCAAAATTATTTGTAGGATATTTATTTGTAATTTTTTTAAGTCCATCATATAATTCAACTTCTTTTCCTTCAAACCCAAAACATCCAACAATAACTTCTTTATAAATATCACATAATTCTTTTATACCATCATCTGGTTTAATTAAATCATCTACTAAACTTAAAACTCTACAATAAGACATAAGACTTATTTCATCATACCACTCAAAATATGGAAAATTATAATTTAAAGATTTTCCTTCATTAACTGTAAAATCACAATAAAATTCCCATAATTTTAAAGGATTTTTTAAACTAAATAAAAGTCCAATAAATAAAGGATTATTTAAAACTTTATCATAGTCAAACTCTCCATTACTCTTAAGTAAATTACTAACCTGTCTAACCATTCTTTCATAATCATTTATTACAAATTTCTTTTCTGAAGTATAAGCTTTATAAGCCTCAAATCTTTTATAACTTTCTAGTATTTTTTTATTCTTATCTTTACTAAATTCTGTAAATCTTTCTTGTAATAAATATTTCATTACTTCTTTTTCTTCTTGAAATAAAGTATCACTAAGCACATCTTTATATTCATTATAAGAAACTTCAATTACTCTAAATTTATACTTTACAAGTTCATAAAAAAACTCATCATCACTAACTCTCTTATATTCTTTTATAGCCATGTATTTAGTAATTAAAAAATTTATTTCAAAAAGATTACTTTTTCTTAATTCATCATCTGCAAAAGAATCACTATCATTATCCCATAAACTATCATCATTTTTAAGTTTATTAAATCTTTCTTTTAATTTATCTAAAACATTTTTATCACTAAAAAGCTTTTTCTCAAGTTTAATTGATGAAGCAACTAAATTTTCTATACTAAATTCATCTTTAAAATCAATATAAAAAACAAATAAATACTTTTTAAGTCTTTCCCATATCTCTTTTAAATAACTATCTTTATCTTGTAATTCTTTTAAATTACTATTACTACTAGCATCTAAAAAGGAATTAATTTGTAAATGAATTGCTTTATTATTATTTTGTACATTAAATATTTGTATTTCTAATCTAGATATTTCACAGTTTATTGCATCCCTCTTTTGATTACCTAAAAAAGGATTTTTTAATACTTCATTCAAAGCTCTAATTCTTAAAAAAGATTCTTCTTCAATACTTTTTAATATCATTGAATAACCTTTTAATTTAGACAATAATAATTGAGCAAAAGTTGTATTTCTTTCTTTCATATTATTCAAAATATCTAATATATTATTAAAATATATTTCTAAACTTGCTATTATATCTATATATACTCTTACATCATCACACTCAAGTTTACTTAAATGTACACTTAAAATAGTCTTATCACTATTTAACATTTCTTTATATTCATTAACATATTGTTTTAATTTCTCTTTATTATCTTTATCACGATAAAAATTCTTATCAGGCATATTTATAAAACTTTTTAAACTAATAAGTCCAACTTCTTTAATATTACTTTGCTTACCTAAAAATAACCTCTTAAAAAAATTCATAAATCCCCCTTAAATATTAAGTATTATTCTATAATATTTTAAAAAAATGTCAATAAAAAAAGATGTATTTAAAATTTACTTCTTTAATACATCTATTTTAGTAAGTCCACCCATATAAGGCACTAAAACTTTTGGAATATTTACACTACCATCTTCATTATAATTATTTTCAATAAGAGCTATTAACCCTCTTGGAGTAGCAATAACTGTATTGTTTAAAGAACAAGGAAATTTATTACCTTCATTGCTTTTATATCTTATACCTAATCTTCTCGTTTGAGCATCACCCATAATTGAACAAGATCCAACTTCAAAATATTTCTTTTGTCTAGGACTCCATGCTTCTACATCACAAGACTTAACTTTTAAATCTGCTAAATCACCACTACAACATTCAAGTACTCTAAAAGGTATATCTAAACTATCAAAAAATTGAATACTATAATTTAATAAATTATTATACCAAGTCATACCATCTTCCATTTTACATAATACAACCATCTCCTGTTTTTCAAATTGATGTACTCTATATACTCCTCTTTCTTCAATACCATGAGCTC
>OJAW01000249.1_pt1 | contig 41750 bp, 54 predicted proteins | sample 1589151 | NCBI WGS metagenome assembly OJAW01 (sample SAMN03283290) | human gut metagenome | biome: human-associated habitat; material: feces | host: Homo sapiens | place: Peru | collected 2012
GATTAATCATTGGCTCGCTGACAATTTCTTCCAGGCGCTCTCTGGTTATGGTTGATTTGGTCATTGGGCTATTCCTCCACGCTTATATCTACGGAAACTTTCATCTTCCCTGCGGTGACCTCAAAGCCAGTAACATCCGCATTAATCATGTATTCAGAGATAACCAGGGCGAGTAGCTTTAGTTTTGCGTCAGTATTGTTGCCATTCAGTTCTTCCAGGAGCTCGATAACCGGCTCCATGTGTTCACCCATTTTCATCATTCAGCCTCCACCTTGATGCCAGCGGCGGCACGTTCAGCCTCGCTTTGTTCCCAAAACCACTTGTGAAGCGCCATAAGCTCTTCATCGAGCGGAGCATATTTGCGGTCGAAATATGCCTGTGCGTCTTTCTCCGCTTCATCAGGCAATTCGCCTGGCCCGAAGAGCGTGTTATAAATCCACGCCAGCCCGTTTTTAGCATCGCCAGTGGCCTGCCATTCGATGATTGCAGCCTGCATAACCAGGATATTTTTCCCGATCAGCAGATCGAGCTGCTGATAGCGCTTACGGATATATTCGTTTTGCGCTTCAAGTTCTGCGTTGCGCTGCTGCGCCTTCTCCAGCTTTTCGCTGTTAGCCTCAGCTGTTTTTCTCCACGTTGCGCAAATACGTTTCTCTGATTCCAGTGCCTCTACCAGCTCGGCACCAGCCGCTTTCCAGGCGAAATACAGTTGGTCTTTGATGTATGGCCCTGTTTTGTCTGGATGAAATGACGACTTAAACCAAGCCTCGAATTTTTCTCTCTGCGCCAGTTCGGTGATATCAGTCATTGGCCTTTTCCTCGCTGCGAAACATCATGATTGTCAGGTCGCCTTTAGTGGCCAGGCGAACGGTAGAGCCAGGTTCCAGGCTGTTAAGCTCAAAGGCGTCATAAAACTCATTCACAGCTTTCTGGCGGAGAGACTCCTTACGACGCTTGTCCCACTGCCTCAGAGCATTTTTGGTAATCCACTGGCCTGTTTTGAACATGATGTATACCCACCCCAGCATGGCTAGACCGGTATTGAGATAAGCGGCGATGCTCATTTGCCTGCCCCCTCCCGCAGCTGTTTGGCGATATCTGCCAAGATGTCATCAGCAAAAGAACGGTCGAAATCACCCTCTGGTGCATTTGCCATAAACTCGGTTGAGGCGAGAATCATGCGAGCGATATCTGCTGCGTTTTTGGCGGTGTCTTCGATGAAACCGGCATCCCAGGCAGCCAGCATTCGGTTAGCCACAAAGTGCGCACCTTCAACGCGGCCATCAGCCTTAATCCCGGCTACGATGCGATCGGTGTCGGGGGTTTCGTCTGCAAACGTGTCGCAAATCATATGCAGGTAGCCTTCATTCGTTGGTCTGATACGGTTCATCACCCCAGCGATGAAATACTCCCGGCATTCGCTGATTATTTTTTTTGCCTCCACATTCTCCGCAGCCAGCTGCTCCACCTGAGACTTGAGCGCCTGCAGTGCGGTATCGCGCAAAGCCCGAAGGTTACGAATCTCAGCAGCCACCGATGCCGGGCCATCCTCGCCGCAGACTTCCATCATGGTTTTTTCCCATACGCACTCTGCATTCAGTGCCGCATCACGTTCCGCAGTCACCTGCTTAAACGCTTTCGCCAGCTTCAGGAACTTCTGCTCTCTGATCGACAGCTCGCCTGCGCTCTCCAGGGAGGCGATGAGCTCGTTTACTGTTTCGATGTTCATTTTCTTACTCCCGCCAGGCACTGGTTAAACAGGTTGGTCATTGGGTTTACGCCGCCAGGACGCTGGCGATACTGAACAGACGGATCGCTTTCGGTTACGGCTGTTGTGTCGATCAGGGTGTAGCGGTAGCTCCTGCACTCACCCTCACGCTTAACCTGGCCGTCTTTGTTCAGCTGCCACAGGGAGGAGTTGACCACTGAAGAGTCAAGCCCGGTACCGCGGCGGATATCCTGAAAGCTGCAGCCAGGATGCTGGCCGATGAAGTTAATAACGGCTTGTTTGCCAGAGTTCTTTTTCATCAAAATCCACCCCGCTTGGTTGGTTTTTCCTCTTTCTCGCGCCGGCGCTGACTGGCAGCCTCCTGATCGCAGTCATAAATCGCCCCGTGACGCTGTTCGCAATAGACAACACCAGTCTCACCATGCCGGTTAAGGCGCAGGAGGAGCTCTGTGTCACTCTGGTTTGCATTCTCGTCGTAGGCGCCCTCCCGGTATATGGCCAGCCAGTAATCGCAGTCCTGTTCAATCTGCCCGGTGTCGCGGGAGTCGCTCGGCAAGGGGCGCTTATTGGTTCGCTTCTCAAGCTCACGGTTAAGCTGAGTAAGGAGAACCACGACGCAATCCAGCTCCTTCGCCAGGGTCTTGAGGCCTTTGGTGATCAGCCCGTAAGCCAGGTCATTTCGCTCTGCCTTATCGGCAGTCATCAGCGTCAGGTAGTCAACGAGGATCATCCCAACCTTGCCGCGTTCGCGCTTGATGCGACGTGACTCAGCCATGACATGCGCCAGTGAAATACCCGGGGTGTCATCAATCAGGAGGTTATTGGTGTCAATCAGCGCCCCCATCACGCCGGTGGCTTTTTGCAGATCGCTGTTCCAGTCTCCCCGATAGCCGTAGTCGTCCTTCGTCATATCCGGGTAAAACAGGTTTGGCGAGATTCGCCCCTTCTGCGCGGTGATTTTCTCCACCATCTGCCCTTCCGGCATTTCGAGGGAGAACATCAGGGCAGGCTCATTTTCGACCGTCGCGCAGTTAACACCCATCTGGGTATAGAGCGTGGTTTTACCCATCTTCGGACGTGCGCCGATAACAAACAGGCTGCCGCGCACAATGCGCTTCACACCGAGAAGCTCATCCAGAGAGCGGATCCCGGTAGACAACCCGCGGGAACGGCCATCCGGCTTGAGCCTTTCGTCGAATTCTGCTGACCAGTCAGTAACAGCGTCATAGAACGTGCGAAGCCCAGTCCGTCGCCCTGTTTTTACGTGCTCGGTTATCTCAGTGAATAAGCCCTGAATTGCGTCAAACTTCTGTTCTGCCGTCATACCGTTGCGGGCATAAAGCAACTCGATCGCCTTCGTTGTTTTCTCGATGCCGTAGCGCTCCATAGCGGTCTCACGGACACGCATTGCATAGGCCACGATGTTCGCCGCGCTTGGCGTGTTCTTCGACATTTCAGCCAGGTATGCAAAGCCACCAACGGTTTCCGTCAGACCCTTGCTATCGAGAGCATCAAACAGGGTCAGCAGATCGACAGGCTTATGGTCGCGGTACATCTGGCGCATTTCAGCAAAAATGACCTGGTGCTGACGCGAGTAGAACGATTCCGGCTTGAGGATAGAAAGCACCTTCTGAGTACGCTCGCTGCTGTCGTCGTCCAACAGGAGTCCGCCAAGCACGCTCTGCTCTGCTTCAATGCTGTGCGGAGGTGTCATGAAATCAGCGGTCATCACGATCCCCCTCACGCACTTCGATGTAGAGTTTTTCCGTCAGAAACTTATCGAATTTCATGCGGCGCCATGTCTTCCCTGACTTCTGGTCTGGTCGGTCTTCCAGCATCCAGCGACAGTTCTGAGCTATGTAGCGGAGATAAGCGCGAAAACCATCCATGTCCATCGGCTTACCATCAAGGTTGCGAGCGATTTTGTTCGCCTTGCTCCAGAAGGTGCGGATCAGATTGCGTCGCTCATCAGTGAGGCATCTCCATCCCCTGGCTTCAGGAAGTTCGTCTTTCAGGCATTGCCACACTTCATCGCATGACAAGCGTGTTTTTTTCTCTTCAGCCGGTTTCTGGTTATTTGCGACATACTTACTACCGTTAGGTAGTAAGTTATTTAATATATTGTTATCTGTGGACACCGGCTGGACATCGGCTGGACACTCCACCTCCGCAGGCATTGGTACGACTGAGTTTTGGTTGGACACCGGCTGGACATCGGCTGGACAAAAATTTGACTGATATTCGTCATATTTGACCACTTTTAGAACAGTGAAGCGGTTGTTAGATTTGGTGCTGATCATGCCCAGGTTCTGGAATTTACGGAGCAGTGATTTAATGCGATCAGCGGTTAACCCCGTTTCCATTGCCAGTGTGTTTCGCCCGGTGATGAACTCCCCTCTTTCGCACATCACATCGCCGACATCAGTCGATACCAGTGTCTGTTCGTGATTAGCGCGCAGGAGCAGGTGAACCCATAGATGAGCCGCCTCAGCATCCTTGTAGAACGGCACATCCATAATTTTACGGTGCAGCAAGGCAAACCCCTTACCGTCATTCGTGCGCGGTTTCTGGAGCCTTCTGGCCTCTCTGGCTTCGGCTAAATTGGATACGTTACTCACGGCCTTCCTCCTTCCGTTTCAGCTCTTCCAGGATGGCGCGCATTTTCATGCCAACCACCGGGTTAACCGAGCGAATGAAGCGGTAGCGGGTAACATTTTTGTGTGTTTGTGCCTGGTAAAATCTGTTGCTCTTAGGCATAATTACTCCTGTGAATTGATCCAGTTAATTCGCATCAGGCCTCAAAGTGTTGCGAGCACTTTGGGGCCATCTCTTTTCTAAGCAGGCTTGCTACTTCTTTCGCCAGTCGAGACATATCGTCATCGACCACTCCCCACTCCAAGACCGCCAGTAACATCGCTATTTTCGGAATCCAGGTTTCCTTCCATTTACTGATGCTCGACTTTGTAAGACCCATGGCATTGGCCACATTGGTCGTCCCCTTCATTGCGATTTGGTTATGCAGCCATGACTCAATATTCCTGGCCTGGTGTTTGTTTCGTGCTGTTGAATTCTCCATCTGCAATACTTCCTCTGGTGTTATCTATGTGAAATTGAATTAAGGATTTCAGAGGCGCTCACCTGACCATCAGTGGCAATGACAATGGACTTGATAAACCGGGAGCCGATCTCAGCGCCGTTAAGCCATTTACTGACAGTGGATTGGTTAACCCCTGTCTTTCTTGCCAGCTCAGTTTGAGAACCAGCTATGCAGATGGCGCGCTTGATTGCCTCGTTGACTGTGTCGCTCATGTAAATTCCCCTTTGCATAATTTTAAGCTGATTATGCGTTAGGGAATTTAAATGATCAAGTCATTTGAGACTTTGACATAAAATTCGTTAGGGAATATTTTTCGTGCTATGAAAACGTTAAAAGAAAGACTGGCTTATGCCATGAGGTCTACGGGTAAAACCAACCAGACCGAGCTGGGGAAGCAGGCTGGAGTGCCGCAATCCTCTATCTCAAAAATCCTGCGCGGGGACAGCGAGACTTCGCGCCACGCGGGTAAGATAGCGGCAGCTCTCGGAGTGAGTGCCGACTGGCTCATTAATGGAACAGGATCAATATACGGAGATTCTAACCAACCTCTGCAGGCTATCGACGTCTCTAAAAACGTTAAGGTTTATGATTTTGATGGCTTTACTGGCGATTATGTATCCTGGTTTAGCGAACTTCCTGAACATTTCCGCGCTTACATAATCAAGGGCCGGACTGGCATAGCTCAAGCTCCCGCCGGCGCCATCGTAATTGTCGATCCAGAGGCTATTGCAACCTCTGATGACCTGGTTCTCGTCAGACTCAAAGAGACATTGTCTGTCTTCAAATATCATATCGGAGGCGATGGTAATGGGTATCTTTCAGTGGATGACGTGAGGGTCCCTTTAGCACCAGTATCTGATCTCTCTTCTGTCGTTGGACCTATCGTCCAAGTCTTCATACCGGAATTAAATAAGTAAACAATCTGTTTATCTGCTGCCTGGGTACTGACATAACGCCCAGGCCCCATCCTCACGTACAGCACACCCATAAAGCCACCTCCTGACATTCGATTCTCACCGCCAGTAACTGTATATTTATCCAGTATACATCCTGTGGTCTCCTATTCCAGCAAAAAAATTCCTTTAAGAATCCGCTCGAGAATGCGCAAAGGAATTATTTAACCAATTCTCTATTGACTTGAATTATTCTCTATCGCATAGTTAAGCCATCCAAACAACACCGGCAACGCCGGGGTGAAGTCAAAACGTCCCGTTAGCCGCGATAAGGCAAAGGTGAAGAGATGATCCGCGAAGAAGACAAGCCTGCATGGCGTAATTTTTGGTTAAAGGTCGTTCCGTTTTTGGTTGCTGTCCTTTTTTTTAGCTTCGCATGCTGGGGTGGAAAATGAGCAAACAAGGCATTCGTTCACTGATTTACTGCCTGCTGATCTGCGGCGTTATCTGGACAGCGTTGATTATCAAAATTCTGCACGTTACGGGGGTGTTCAATGGTTAGTCATCATTACGGAACACAGACCGTTAACCGCGGCGCCGTTCTTCCCGGGATGCTCGTTAAACATCGGGAAAGCACCTGGACAGCATCAGCAAATAAACGCGGCCGCCTTTACCTTCATCGCGGGATTGAGCGCACTTACACAACCGATTTGCTGGTTGAAGTTTATCTGAACGGGTTGGGGCAAGGCCTCCGCCGGTAATCGAACCAAAGAATTTAACTGAGCTATCAGGCGGCTTTCATCGCGCCGGGGATTCTTACAACCAAATTTCAGGAGCGAGCTATGAACGCATACCGCGCATATGACGTGATCGAAGAGCGTAAGTGGGCCGAGCAAGCGCTAACCGAAGAGAAGCAAAAGTGGATTGATGATCGTGCGCAGGAAATTATCGACGCCCTGCCGAAAGAGCCGTCAGGCCTGTTCCGCTTCTCTGTACCGATGGACAAAAGCCCATACGAAGGCCTCCGCAGCGATTCCGCCGGAGAGGCATATAACGATTTCATTTCGGCAGTTGCTTACGCCCAGGCGGAATACGACTGGGATCACCGCACCGGCTGCCCGTTTTAACTTTGGGGAATAGCAATGGCTAACGAACTTGTGATTACAGCCAGCTCTCTTGCTGAGCGAGGCATTGACGGCGCTACCTGGAGCGCCCTCAAAAACAGTATTTACCCTGGCGCCAAGGATGAGTCAGTGATGATGGCACTGGACTACTGCCGGGCCAGAAATCTCGATCCGCTTCTGAAGCCCGTTCATCTGGTGCCAATGAGCGTTAAGGACTCGAAGTCGGGTAAAAGCGAGTGGCGCGATGTGGTTATGCCTGGCATCGGGCTTTATCGGATTCAGGCCGATCGCTCCGGTGATTACGCTGGCGCAAAAGAACCAGAGTTCGGCCCGGACGTCACTCTGACGCTTACCGGTATTGAAGTGACCGTACCTCAATGGTGCAAGTACACGGTCAGCAAGCGCATGCCGAGCGGGGAGATCGTCGAATTCAGCGCGAAAGAATACTGGGTTGAAAACTACGCCACCGCCGGCCGCGACACTACCGCGCCAAATGCTATGTGGAAAAAGCGCCCTTATGGCCAGCTGGCGAAGTGTGCCGAGGCTCAGGCTCTGCGTAAGGCATGGCCTGAAATTGGCCAGCAGCCCACTGCCGAAGAGATGGAAGGTAAAACGCTGGAAGTGGATGCGCGTGACGTGACGCCGCGCAGCACGACAGAGGCGCTTCCCCTGGTGGCCAGTGAGGAAACGTTGCAGGCAATTACTGACCTCCTGACGTCCATGAATAAGGACTGGGAACAGGACTTCCTGCCTCTGTGCAGCAACATCTTCAAGCGAGACATTTTCCAGGCATCACAGCTCACCGAAGAAGAAGCACAGAAAGGCTTTAGCTTCCTCCAGAAAAAAGCGCAGGTGGCAGCATGACACCAGAAATTATCCTTGCACGCACTGGCATTGATGTTACCGGCGTTGAACAGGGTGATGAATCCTGGCACCGCTTACGCCTGGGCGTGATCACCGCCTCGGAAGTCCATAACGTCATTTCGAAGCCGAGATCAGGAACCAAGTGGACTGACATGAAAATGTCTTATTTCCACACGCTGCTCGCGGAGGTATGCACCGGCGCGGCGCCGGAAGTTAACGCCAAGGCGCTGGCCTGGGGAAAACAGTATGAGGCCGACGCTCGAACCCTGTTTGAGTTCACCACCGACGTGAAGGTAACGGAGTCACCGATCCTTTTCCGTGACGAAGGTATGCGCACCGCCTGCTCTCCTGATGGCCTGTGCAGTGATGGCCGCGGCCTTGAGCTGAAATGCCCTTTCACCTCTCGCGACTTCATGAAGTTCCGGCTTGGCGGCTTCGAGGCTATCAAATCCGCCTACATGGCCCAGGTGCAATTCAGCATGTGGGTAACCGGGAAGGACGCCTGGTATTTCGCGAATTATGACCCTCGCATGAAGCGAGAAGGCATTCACCATGTGGTTGTAGAGCGCGACGACAAATACATGTCCGACTTCAACGAAATGGTGCCGGAGTTCATCAGCAAGATGGACGAATCTCTGGCGGAGATCGGTTTCACCTTCGGGGAGCAGTGGAAATGAAACATTACCGCGACGCCATAACCGTAGGAAAAGTGAAGTGCATGTACTCCGTCCTTCATCGTGGCTGGCTAATGCCATGGGGTGAAGTGGTAAGAAACCCGTTAAAGGCTCAGCGGCTGGCTGAAGAGCTGGACACGAAACGAGGTGCGCAATGACTGATTTCGGCGGATCGAAAACTCCAAAAAATGAACGTGACTACTGGCAAACGCCGATTGAAATTTTCAACGCGCTCGACCGCGAGTTTGGCTTCTGGCTGGATGCTGCAGCCTCTGAGAGTAATGCGCTATGCGCTCACTATCTCACTGAGCTGGATGACTCGCTGAACAGCGAATGGGCGTCATACGGTGCGATCTGGTGCAACCCGCCCTATTCCGATATCGGTCCGTGGGTGGAAAAAGCTGCTGAGCAATCCCGGGCGCAGTCTCAGGTCGTAGTGATGTTGCTACCGGCTGACATTTCTACCGGCTGGTTTATTTCAGCCAGGCAATCAGCTGATGAACTCAGGCTGATAACGGGTGGCCGCGTTCAGTTTGTTCCGGCATCCGTTACAGGAAAGCGCAAGAGCAACCCCAAAGGCTCGCTCCTGTTTATCTGGCGCCCGTACATCACCCCGCGACACATCATCACGACCGTATCGCTGGCTGAGTTAAAGCGGATCGGGAATCTGGAGGCAGCATGAGCGCGGCAGCTTACTACAACGAGATCGACCCATTCGCGGCGCAGTGGCTGCGTAACCTCATAGCCGCCGGGCATATCGCCCCGGGCGAAGTTGACGAACGGAGTATTGAAGATGTCACACCTGACGACCTCAGAGGATTTACCCAGTGCCACTTTTTCGCCGGTATCGGCGTCTGGTCCCATTCCCTCCGCCTCGCCGGATGGCCTGACGATCGCCAGGTCTGGACTGGCTCCTGCCCGTGCCAGCCTTTCAGCGCGGCAGGCAAAGGAGATGGGTTTGCTGACGAGCGGCACCTTTGGCCCCACTTCTTCCACCTCATCAGCGAGCGCAGACCTCAGCATGTCTTTGGCGAACAGGTTGCAAGCGGTAACGCAAACACATGGTTCGACCTTGTACAAGCTGACCTGGAAGGAATGGGATACGCCTTCGGGCTTGTGCCGTTTACGTCAGCGGGCATCGGCGCGCCGCACATCAGAGAGCGAGCTTACTGGGTGGCCGAGTCCGCTGGCGAGCAATGTCAAAAACTGCTACCAGGACTGGCTCAAGGTGTTGGCGCGGAAGGAGTCCGGTCGCCAGCCAAATCTACAGGACTTTGCAGTGTTGGCAGCCTGGACAACGCCAACAAGCCGCGACTGGAAAGACACTTCTGGAATGACAGCGCAGCGGGACGGGAAGGAACGACTGGACCAGCTACCGCGCCAGGCATACACATGCGGGCCCTTGAGGTTAACGGTTTTTGGCGAGATGCGGACTGGCTCTTTTGTCGAGATGGAAAATGGCGTCCAGTTGAACCCGGCACATTCCCGCTGGTTGATGGGGCTGCCGCACGTATGGGACGAGTCGAGCCCGGGGTGGCAAGAGTGGCAAGCAGCAACCGCGTCGGCCGCCTGAAGGGTTACGGCAACGCCATAAACGCACAGGCTGCAGCGGCTTTCATTCGCGCTTATATGGGGGTCGCATGACACCAGAAGAAAAGAAAAATGCGCTCAGAAGTATCGCGCGCAGGGCTAACGATGAGGTTAAGGCTAAACGGCGGTCATCCCCCGCTTTAAGTTCCGACGAGATATCACGACCGATCCTCAACGGATGCATGCCGCTGATAAGGCAGCTTGGGTTAACGCCAAGCCATCTCTATGTGGAAATCGGCATTTTGAACGGAAAGATAAAGGAGCGCTGACATGCCAGAAATCATCGATCAGGACAACGAGCTGGCAGAGCGCCGGCTGGAAATGACCATCCAGAACATGCGCATCAACCATGCGGCTGTTTCAGCTACTCACTGCCGCGACTGCGGGGAAGAGATACCCGAGCGGCGCAGGGAACTGGTGGCGGGATGCCAGCGCTGTGCTGACTGTCAAGAAGAAGAGGAATTACGCGGTAAGCATCGGAGGTGATAAATGCAGACAATTATCCAGATCGAGCCAAACGAATGGGTTTCAGAGGACTTGCTGATGGCGGTCACCGGGATGAAGCGCGGCACTATTACACGGGCCCGTAAATCATCCTGGCTGCTTGGCCGGGAGTATAAGCACGTTTCCCCTGAAGGAGAGCCAAAGCCAACCAGCGAATGCATGTACAACCGCAAAGCGGTAGACGCATGGATTCAGGCCCAAAAGCAACCATTGGGTGATCGGGCGGTATGAAAAAGGTAAGCTTACACCGCTCCTGGACGTCGGGAGGGAACAATGAGTAAAGAATCATACCCAACGGGCGTTGAGAACCACGGAAAATCACTCCGCATATGGTTCATTTTTAAAGGTAAGCGTGTCAGGGAAAACCTCGGTGTCCCTGACACCGCTAAAAACAGGAAGGTGGCCGGGGAACTGCGAACGTCAGTTTGTTTCGCTATCCGCATGGGGACCTTTGACTATGCGGCGCAATTCCCCAATTCGCCAAACCTGAAAACTTTCGGCATCTGCAAGAAAGATATCACCGTGAAATTTCTGTCTGAAAAATGGCTGGAGCTGAAACGGCTGGAGATCTGCGCTAATGCTCTGGACCGATATGAATCGGTTGTAAGGAATATGCTGCTGAGGATTGGTGGAAACAAGCTTGCTTCATCCGTGAACAGGGAAGATCTGTTGTATGTCAGGAAAGATATGTTGTCGGGGGGATCGGTGAAGAACGGTTTGAGTGTGGCGACAGCAAACTATTACATGACCACCATGGCGGGCATGTTTCAGTTTGCCGCTGATAATGGTTATATCCGGGAAAACCCATTTAACGGAATCAGGCCGCTTAAAAGGGCCAGGATAGAACCTGATCCACTCACTCGTGACGAATTTATTCGTTTCATAGATGCCTGCCCGCATCAGCAAACGAAAAACCTGTGGTCCGTTGCGGTTTACACAGGATTACGCCACGGTGAGTTGGTCTCCCTTGCATGGGAAGACATAGATCTGAAAGCTGGAACGATGACCATACGCCGAAATTATACGAAACTCGGTGATTTCACTCCACCAAAAACCGAAGCCGGCACCGACAGGGTCGTGCATCTGATCAAACCAGCCATTGACGCTTTGAGGAACCAGGCGGAAATGACCAGACTGGGAAAGCAGTATCAGATTGAGGTACAACTACGGGAGTATGGCCGAACGGCTATTCATGACTGTACATTTGTGTTCAATCCTCAGCTGGTCAGAAAAAGCAGTAACGTTGGTTATCATTACAAGGTTGATTCAATTGGTGACTCATGGGAGGCGGCGCTGAAACGAGCTGGTTTAAGGCATCGCAAAGCATATCAGTCCAGACACACTTATGCCTGCTGGTCACTGTCAGCCGGGGCCAACCCCAGCTTCATTGCGAGCCAGATGGGGCACACAAGCGCCCAGATGGTTTTCAATGTCTACGGCGCCTGGATGGCCGATAGTAACAGCGATCAGATTGCTATGTTGAACCAGAAATTATCGGACTTTGCCCCACCCATGCCCCAATGCATAGTTATTTGATAACAATAAGCTTATATATCAACAAGGTAATTAATCACTCTCGTCATATCACCACGGTGACGCTGGAAATTTAAAAATCGACAAATATCGTCCAGGAGCGCCATTTTTAATGGCTGGAGATAGCATCCAACATAAGTTGTTTGCAATATTTGGCGAATTTCACCGATTTCTCATGCCCCACCCATGCCCCAAGACGCCTGACAAGCGAAATCCTCCATCAATTGACTGCAACTAAACAACCGCATTGTCCTGGCGCACATCGCAGATAGTAAACGTCACGACGCCGATGACAGTAACATCGTCCAGAGCGTCGCCCTCGATCGCTTCACCATCTTCGGTAATCAGCGACCTTCCTCTCAGCGTGGCAAGCTCCGTCCCGCCGCCGTGCTGGATCAGAACCTGACTACCCTGTTTTGGCTTCAGGGATATATCCAGCACAACGTAACCGCCTGATCGCTCATAGAGCCGCGTATTTGGCCCAACATTGCAGATCGAGTTAACCGTTAATCGCTGTTCCGTGTAGTCCGTCGCGGGTGATGGAAAGCCCATTACAGAACCCTCCCCATATTGGCCATCATCCACAGCCTGTTTTCGCTATGGTCCGGCGTCTTATCGGCGATATCCGACTGTCGAAGCATGATCTGCCCTCCTGAAATACTGGTCATGCATACAGTAATTTCATTCAGGAGGCAGATCAAAGAGGCTGCGGCTATCAATTTTCATGACAGCCGCAATATGCCAGTATCAGAGATTTATTCTGCTCGCTTACTACCTTACAATCTCATCAACAGAAAGTATTCACCAGCGCTTTGCCATAAACGCTGAACTCATACCCTCCAGGGTGGTTTCTGAGGTCGGAACCACATAGCGATGTGGGTACAATACCCATCCCTCCACGGCTGTTATCATCCGTCAACCAGTTGGCCGGAACATATGCAGCCCCCCCGTCCATCGCGGCGCGATAAACCTGACTGTTCATGTATCGCCACTGGTCCAAGGTATAACGGCCATCTTCGTGAGATGGAGTTCGGGGCACTGGCATCAAAACAACATCAGAACCGACGGATTTGAGGCCCGCTATGATCGTCATCAGGTTGCTGTAGAGGGTGCTCCCTGCATTGTCATTCATACCAAAACACACAACAGCAACATGTGGGGACGTGGCTTTCGCTGCGTTCAGTCGGGTACTACCTGCCCCCGACGATGAGTTTGTGCCGGAAACGCCAAGATTCTGATAATTAACCTCAACCCCAAAAGTGCTCTCCATCCACTCTTTCAGTCGCCAGTTCCAGCCAATCTTCACATGTACCGCACCACCTCCGTCACCCCAGTCCTGAGCGGGATAAAAGTTGGTCAGCGTATCGGTTGCATACCCCTGCAGGATACGTTGCAAATCGCGGGTGCTGCCGTTTGGGGTGGTGTCGGGACTGGCGATATTGGAAACGGCTGTGATTGAGTCGCCATAGCCTAAAAGAGTAATGGGTTTGCCCTGGTTCAACCTTGCAAGCGTCTTTTGGAGGCACCGACGGTTATGCAGGCGAAGCAGATCCGCATCGGTGTTCCCCTGCAGGTCGTACCCTGTCTCCGGCCAGCGATATACCGGCTCCAGTTCAACCGTGCTTCCTGCAACAAGCGCGTAAAACAGAGGTACCTTTCCTGCCTGTACTGCAGGGCGATATTCCTGAACGTCGAAGATGCGAATGGTTCCTTTGACAACACTCAGCTCAAGCGTAATTGGGTCTATCTGGATCAAGTCGTAACGTTCGTTGAGGTAATTCAAGGTCATGTTGACGGTGTACGTCGCCGTAGTGAGACCGCGTAACTTCCCGCCATACCCGTCAACGTTGTATTCAACGCCCGGGGTTAGTGTGTTTCCGGTTGCAACGTCCGTCACAACAACGTTACTCACTCGCTTGCGGCCGATCCAGGCGTTGGGGTTCGATGGCCACTGCGAATTAGCCGCGGCCGGCCTCAGCGTATAGTTGTTAACTGGGCCGTATTCAAGCGGCGTACTATCAAGAGTTACCGTGCCGGCGAAAGGATAGCTTACCCTGTCCACCACTACGGATGACCCGGTAAAATCAAGGGTAAGACCGTCCTGGGTTACGACAGGGGACCATTTCGGCAACATTCCCGGCTGACTCGATTCTGGCAAGGCATTAATACGACCGATGAGGACCGATACTTCTTTTCTGGCGTTAAAACCATCGTCATAACGGGCCGCAAAGGCTACGGTCGCCACCTGGCTGTCACCGATTAGTGACCAGGCGCCATCGTTAATCCCCCTGCGGCTGTACCACCCCCTCTGGCCGATCACTGGCAGGCCGGATGTGTAAATAGCCGCCCCGGCCCCTAAATACCCGATCTCGCCATCAGGACGAGAAGCCTCGACCGCAACAATGGGGAAAGACCCACCGGGTATGCTCAAATCAAAAGGGAGTGTTATTTTCTGCATGCGGTCGTCTTTTGCCACATCCAGTAAGGTATCCTGGTGTAAAACGATATCGCCGCTCAACGCTCCCGGCGCAGTAGAATTTGTTTTCTCTGACAGGGAACGACCATAAACCGTCACTTTAAGAGAATGATTGAGCACAACACCATCTAGCCACACATCCAGGGAATAAAGGGTTTTCATGTCGACGGGAACCGGGTATGCCCATCGGAAGAAAGTAGCGCCAAGGGTCTGCGTTTTATAGCCGAACTTATCGCTACCGTATGGACGAATCAGCGACCCTGCACCCGCCTCTATAGCTTGCCTTTCGGCAGTCGAAACCTCCGCAGCCAGCTCAGCAATCTCACGGGAGTGGACCTCTGTCGCGTCAAGTACGCCCTGTTCGGCCACGTTACTCAGCACATACCCGATCCCCGCATTTCCGTTGATAAAAGCCCAGATATTATCCAGCTTCCGGATGGAAGCCCCTAGATAATAACCGGTTGGCGCAGTCTCCCCCCACAAGCTGTAATCGTGAGACATAGTCCCCATAAAAGCCACACCCCCGTCCGCATCCTGGGGGTATACTACGAGAATTGCGAAATACCCGTCGGGAATTTTAACAGGGACCAGGTAATCTACATCACGGAAATAGTCGTCTCCGGCATCGGGCGTGACCACCCCCGAATAGACCTGAATATCTCCGGGAGCGACACCGGGCATCGCGGTAGACCCCGCATCTGCGGCTCGCCGTGCGACAACCCGATAATGAATCCTTGCCACATGTGACAGGTTGCTATGCCGCAGTGTTATGCAGTTAAAGTCCGCACCATCTATCGCAACCGCCCAGCCGTAAAACTGGCTGGATGTTGCGGTGGTAACGGTCCAGTTTGATGAGTTAGGAGCCGCACCACCGACAACGGCCCGATCTCCAGTCGGTGAACGGGTTACAACATGGTTCTCGTAGCCCAGTTGGTAGGCGATTCGATATAAGGATGTGCCGGGAATGGTAGCGAGCCTCCACCCCGACTGATCAACGGGCATCCAGAAACCACCAAGGGAGTTTGACAACGCCGCAGTCTCGCTATCAGGAATGTCCTTACGCCCACTTCCCATATAAACTGGATTGCCGCTTGCATCGAACGGCTGAACCACGAAAAGCGCAGTTTTGCCGGTAGGCACCGCTATATCATCAAAAACAAGACGGATAAGCTGATAGCCCGTTGCAATAGCTGACTTAATCGCAACGTCACCCATATTGACAGTTTTTGAAAGCAGTAGTTTATCGCCCTCAGCCCCGGGAAAGACGGATGCCCCATCAGTCGACCGAGAATAAACGCTGATTTTTAGGCTATCTATATTGCTTACGCCATCAACCCACATCTCGATAAAATTAAAAACTCGACCATCAGATGTAGATCCTACCGCCCATGTACTTGTGGTGGCATTGGTCCAGTTGCTGGTCCTTATCACGGACGAATGAAACGTTTCTGTAGAGCGTAACTCCCTCGACAGAAATTGTGGTTTTGTTTCTGCTTCGCCAACAGCTTCCCGAGACGGCATTTTACGCCCGGTAGGCTGCAGCGTCCCGCCAACGTTAATGACCTCGATCGCGAGGGCGCTGTCATCTGAATTACGGTAATACGCTGTTGACCCAACCGGAATATTTCCAGCATCTGCATCAGCCTGCGCAGCCGCAAGTGTGGGAAATTCGCGGATTGTCCCGGTTATAGCTGCCGTTCCGGGCTGAGAAGCCTGCAGCACTGCCGCGCCATCCTGGTTCTCGTAAGTTTTGAAAGCCGCCGTCGCTTCCGGGCCTTCCGCTACGCGGAATGACTGACCGTTTGTAGTGGCGGCGAGGCCTGCAATTGTGCCGTCCGGATCGCTGGCAGTCTTATAGAACGTGAACTTATTCAGTGCGTATTCAGACGCATTGCTCGCGTACTCTTCAGCCTGTGCAGCTGAACCTGCGGCTGCCGTTGCCGATTCGGATGAGGCAGCGGCCGAAGTAGATGAATTTTGCTCAGCAGTTTCTGCGGCGCTCTTCGCCGCCTCTGCCGCTGTGGCTGCATTAATCGCTTCCTGAGTGGTGGCGCTAATATCCTGATAGCCCTGCTGGACCTCGATCAGGTACTGCTTTGCCTCTGCGGCACTCACGGACGCCTCTGCCGCGAACTGTGCCGTTTGCTGTGTGTCGGTAGTCGCCATAATTTTTCCTGTTATTACCACTCGATATGCACAATGCCATCGGCGCCATCGCCGGATGGGTAAGCTATTCCGCTGAAATCAATGTCGTAAGCACCGCCACCGCCAGAGCCTGCTGCTTTCCCTTTCACGCCGCCGGTTGCGCCGCTTCGTCCGCCACCACCCCAGAACGAAGCCCCGCCAGAACCGGTAAGCATGTTGGTCGCAGCCTGGCCGTCCTGACCGGTACCACCCTGAATGTTGATATCGCCACCTGATGCAAGACCGCCATCGCCACCGGCACTGTTCACGATGCTGGCCTTGTTGGCTTTTTTGCCGCCGCGGCCGAATATGATCCCCCCCAAAGAAGAGTCACCACCGTCATTGCCGGACACGGCTCCTGATACCGCTGTACCACCTTTACCGACGACAACAGATAAGGTCGCTCCCGGAACAACATCCAGCCAGCCTAAAGCTGTACCGCCAGCACCTCCGCCGCCGCCGCTATAGGACTCACTTGAAGATGACGCCTGACAACCGCTTCCTGATCCACCTGCACCCGTCACGGTGTAACGAATACGCGTCACCCCTGCAGGCACGACGAACGAATATGTCCCGTTGACTGCGTAAGCGATGTTTCCATGAGGCTTCGAAAGGGAAGTTACGTTGGTTCCATCAGAGTGGACTTGAGTAACTGTGCCTGGCTTGCTGACAACCGTTGCGCCCGCCGCCCTGGTGCTTAACTGAACGTAGTAAGCGCTGCCGGTGCAGTTATTTTCGATGGTCCAGTCTTTCACCCATGGAGGGAGATATAGGATCCGGTTACCAGTTAGCGCGCCGGTGAGAATTAGCCGTGGGTTAGCAGCCTGCAGATCGGTGGCGTTAACGTTAGCCGTCGATATTGAAATGCTGGCCGCTCCGCATCCCCATGAAGGAATCCAGCCAGATGCAGTGGCGTCGGTTTTTTCCGGAGCGGTGTTATTGGAGTCAATGGTGTTGAGCCACGACACCGAGTAATCGCTCGAAGGGATCACCGCACCTTTCGGATAGCCTGAAATGGCCGCTCTGAAATCTGCGTTAAAGGGGTACCCCATCCCGGCATCCGACCATTGCAGGCGAGTGTAAAGATCATTAAAAATGCCGTTAAAGTCCTGACCCTTTGGCGGCTTACCGCCGGCAGAAAGTGCGATACGGGTCAGCGGCGGGAAACCGGAATCCATAGCCGCCAGGCCGTCGGCCAGCGTTTCAGAGGTGGAATTGACCGGGATCGTGTTTTTGTCGCCGCTCGCAGAAAATACAACCGTCAGACGTGACGGTATGGCTGAATTATTCAATTCAGACCTCCTGAACGATGTTAACTTTTACCCCGGGAGGGGAAGGAAGCGCGCCGGAGCTTTGCACTATGGCCAGCTCAGATTCGGAAAGCTGGAACTCAAATACGTAGCTCATGACATGGTTGCCATCATCACGCACGTAAGCCCGCCCGCTGGCGCCGAACATGTACATCAGCATGCGATTCATGACCGGAACGGTGCAGTCGCTGATGTTCGCCATCGCTTTGCACATGATCAGCTTGCGGTATGCATCATTGGTCAGGACCACAGTGTTCGTGTCCTGCACGCCGGTATAGAAAGGCGCCTGGTTAAAGGGTTGCGGGTCGGTGAGTTCTGCCGGGGTGCTGGTCGCTTCGCCAAACCCCAGAAACTGCTGGGATGGCGTCACAGTCAGCAAACGCTCTACATCAACGATTTTACCCCAGCACATCAGCCCGTAATCGCCGCAGGTCTCGATGTTGAATACGAGGTCATAGAACGTGTCTATCCAGTCATCTGGCGCTACAGAAGCGTTAAAGGTATTAATCAGTGACCGCAGGCTGGTTGAGTTCACGTACTGCGCGTAGATCGTCCAGTCGACATTATTCACTTACCGCCTCCGTTATGATGTTTGTCGCATCGAGAGTCGGTTCCTGATCTATCCCCATGGTCAGCGCACTAGACCAGGTGGTTCCGTCCAGAGATATCTGGACCGAAAGAACGTTCATATTCTGTGCATCGAGCGCCTGGATGGGGCCGATATACCGGCTGCCATAAATTCGCGCGCCGGCACGCGCCCGGGTGCCGCCATCTGCGCCGGTAAAGGCATTCAGGACGACCGTTCTGATCTGCGCGTTGATATCTGACGGAAGGCCATCATTTGCCTCGTATTCCACCTTGATATGAACACTCACCGCGTCCAGCGTTTTCCATCTGTAGGTGTACTCCGGATAAGGGGCGTCATAATTTTCGGTATCCTGGACGGTTCCGGTGGTGTCACCGTTCATAACGGTGCCCGGGGGGAGTTTTTTATTGATGGCCGCTGCAATCTCAGCTACTGCCCCGCCATAAACCCCGATATAAATCGAGCTGGCCAGCAGTGTGTAATTCGTGGAACCTTTCTCGACGGAAGTCGGCTCTTTGTTGTCGATCACATAAACATCAAGCACCCCGTCGACTCCCAGGACAGCAGCCCGCACAGCCGCTGCTGTGTTGAAGGCGTTACGTGCCACTGACTGGCGACGGCGATACTCAAATGCAGATCGCCCTTCAACATTCGAGCCCGGCACACCTGCAGTCTCGTTGGTGATACTCGACCAGCCACTTACCGCGACATAGATGTTTGTCAGCGTACCGATGGGGCAAGCTATCGGCCCGGTAGTCAGGTTCTGGAACTCGATCTTTACCGTCCCGTCCGCACCTATCGTTCCGGCCGCCAGGGACACGTACATATAACCGTTATCGTCGGTTGCATAGGACTGTGCCGGGATCACCGTCCCCGGTACGCCGGAGCATGTGGCCGTTACAACCGTACCCGCAGCAGCAATGCGATCGAGGAAGTAAATCCTGCCGATGCCATCCTGAAATCTGCCGGAGGAAAAGTCCGGGTTCATGTTGTTGACGATAGCCAGAAGCTGATCGTTCTTGTCTGCGATGATTGCAGTATCAGTGACAGCCAGTTGCCCCTGCGGCGTCTTGAGGTTCGTGCTCATCGCCGTCCCGAATGCAGAACCAATATCTGCTATACGCCCGGCAAGAATGTCTCCCTCATCTGGAACATCAAGGCCAGTGGTGGAAAAGGTCACGGCCGGTACCGCCGTAGAGATTGTCGTCATTTTTTCCTCACAGGGTGACGCTGGAATCCAGGCCGTTTGTATCCACGATCGCAATAACGCCGGTAGTGCGGCGCGTATCGCGGTTGTTAATCAGCGTCGGCTCAGCGCGCGCGATATAGCTCATCCGCAACGCTTCAACCTGAAGCGCGGCCGCCATGGCGCCGGTGCTGGCCTTAACGTTCAGCAGCTCTTTGTAATTAACGCCGGTGTCTTTTTCGTAAATGCACTCGCCGCGTATAGCCAGGCATGCCGTCGCTACGTCCTGAGCGCAGGCGTAGGGATTTTCAACCGTGGCGATATTACCCAGCTCATCAAGGACAAGATCCCAGGTATCGGGGTCGAGTTTGAGAGAGATTGTTTTCATGGATGAATATCCATTGGTTAAATGTCAGGATTTAATAAATCAGGCGCCCTGGGTATGTTGCTTTAAACAACTTTGAGGGGATCGCCATGGACATCAAAATCACCTGCCCGGAGTGCGGAAGTGAACGCATCAAAGCTCCCGCCGAAGTCAACACGCTGGACGACCTCGCGGGTTCCATCTGCGCCGACTGTGGAAGAGAAATCAGTAAAGATGATGTCGTTAGTCAGGCGAGACAGTTCGCTATCGACTCGCTCAGAAATTCCATCGGGAAATCGTGATTTAAGCTCACTGGTCAGGACGTGAATCTTGTCGTCTATGCGTGAGGTGTCGATTGACAGGGTAATGAGCATGATTTACTCCCATAAAAAAACCCCGCCGAAGCGAGGTTTCAAAAACATAAGATTGAGTGGTTGTGTTAATACACTGATTTGATCTGCGTGGTACCGTCAGGAACGCCGTACTTGCTCATTGTCCAGCAGGCCTCAGCAACCTGGATTATTTGGTATCTCATTTCAGGGCCAATTCCTTCTGTTAAGCTGATGTTCTTTTTCATCAATTCAAGAGAAACGCCAGATCTCTCAGCCTCGCCAGCCGCCCGGCACATACGTCTTACCCCAGCATCAGAATCAGCCTGCTGGTATGGGTATCGGGCCATTAGAGAATAGTAGACATTGTTTAAAGTGTAAGACGCAGCATCAATCTCACGCTTGGCCATACACTCCTTACTAGCCTGACACTCAGCTTCTTTCTGTGCTGCAAATGCTTCGTTTTCTTTTCTTTCTTTTTCTCTTTTTTTATCCATCATGGAATCGAAGACATTGGCATATTTATTGTAGTAGCAGACGTTATCTTTAAGGCATTCGCTTGTGTTTTGCTCAGGAAGGTTTAATCCAGTCACGTTTTTATATATCTCTCTTAGATCGTCTACAGACTGAGTACCACCTGAATTTGTTTTGAATTTTTGCTTATCAAAGCCATGCTCCTTTTGATATTGGATAGCCTCAGTAGGAGATAAAGCACAGCTTGATAATAAAAATACCAAGGGGATAAAATATATTTTACTTACCATTTCACGGCTCCAGGGGTTCAGTTCGGCTTCCTCCTGATACTACCCCACCATGAGTATGCCCATCAACGATAGAACCGTCGACAAGTTCAAGCTGCCCGTTTGGATGGACTTTCAGGCCGTTGATGTTAACCACTCCAGGGCTCTGTATGTTTATTCCGCTGCCTGTAAACTCAGCGAACTCCGTGGGTTCATCGTTCAAACTAGCGATAGCAGTGATGTAAACAGCATCAGAGTATGAATGGCGCCGCTGAGTTGGCGGTGGTCCACTTTGCCTTGACGCTCTGACATTGGTTGTGTCTTTGTCACAGACGATTACCAGGCCAATATCGCCAATGCGGGGAGTCATTTTTACAGCGCTGTTCCCGGCCTGATACCGAATGAAGGGGATGTCATATACCTCCTGACATTTAATCTCCCCCCCGGAAACGTTCGCGCCGCTCACAAGAGGTAGCACAGTCATAACGCCATCACCAACATCTTTAACCAGAACAATATCTGCAAAAACATTGCCCTTTGATGCCGTGGCTATAAGGGACAAGATCGCGTTACCCTGACAGGAGATATCAGAAGCTTTTTGGTTAGTTGCCATTGCTTTCCCCTCCGATGACAGATGCCGGAGATGCCACAACAAACGTCTCCCAAAGCCCACCAGGCACTTTACAGGACAGATAGTGGGTAGTCCCCGCCTGCACCACCCACTCGCCGCTAGCGTGTGGCAAGTCTGTTTTCAGGATGATCTTCGTATTCAATTTTAGCGCCGGTGAATAAATGCACCTAAAGTTAATCCCCATCTCATAAAATATTGGATACCCAATAAGTCCATGCTCTGGCGAAATTAACGGAACAACTGAATCCGACGGTGTTTTACCTGTATAAATTGTGACAGTGCCAAAATCTATATCAACAGATATGTCATGCGCTGCCGCAATTTTTAATATTTGGATTATTGCGTTGTCATCGAAATACGGATTCCGATGAGTCGCTTTGACGTCGACATTGATGAATTTCAGGCCAACTTTAAAGGCAAGAGCGCGAATCATATCAGCCACATCCGCATCGCCGCGAATGGATGTAGGTTCGCAGGGGATCAGGCGCTCCCTGCCGGCGGCCGCTGCGGTTATCTCAATCGGCGCATCCGGCATCTGATTAAGGTTAATCCTGGCAGATGTTATTGACCCGGAAAAAACACGGGTGTCGCCGGCGTAAACGACAATTGAGTTCTGTGCATACGCGATTATCTTTTGCGCGTTTGTCGTCAGCTTGGACATATTCTCCAGGGAAAGGCCCCAGAGGCTAAGTTCAAGTACTGTACCTGTAGCGCCGCCAAAGGCAGATATAGCAGCTTCACATTTGAAACCTTTAACAGTCAAAGTGTCGCCAATGTCGCCGTCAAACGTACCGTTAGCCAGCGTGAACGATACGGTAAGTTCTCTCTCCTTGTAACTCATCTGCCGACCTCACTGCTCGTCGCATAATACAGCTTGAATCTGGTGCCGATCTCGTCGTAATACGGATCGGCTGTACCTTTTGAGTCAACGAAAACCAGATCGCCACTGAACCCCAGATATTTATACCGAACCAGGTAAACGCAGTTCAGGCAGAGAACGCCCTGAAATATCGGCTTGTCATCGACATACAGATCGGCGTAAAACCCGGTAGAGCGCTGATGCAACTTGATAGCGCAGTTCTGGCCGCCAAGCGTGACATACACCTTTTGAGAAAGTGACGGTGATAAGCTAATTTCCTGCATGTCACATCACCTTTTCCAGAAAGTCGGAGACGGTGCTTTTTATCTGCTTAGAAACTGCAGTAGAAGAGCTGTCCCACGCCTTAGAGACCGACTCGGCTGCCGAGTTAACGTTAGAAACAATCGCCGCCCCTGTCGTCTGGAGAGCGTCTGATAATGTAGTGTTGGCGCTAGACCAGGCATCTTTAACATTACTCAGAGTCACCTCTTTCGTTGCCCCGGTAATCACCTGTGTTGAGGCTGCGGTGCCATTATTGGTTTTCGCGTTGCTGGTCGGTGGGCCTTCAATTACAGCGTTTGAAAGCATAACCTCCCCGCCGTCCATGATCTCCTCGAAAGTGCAGTTCGCCATCAACAACGTCTGCCCACGATACGACCCCACAAAGTAATCAAAGTGGGTCAGATCGTAGCTGTAATACACCGTATCAGGTGTCTCGATGTTGTAGGTGCTGGCCGTGTTTTTCATCTCATCCAGTTTCTGAATGAAATTGTTCCGGCTCAGCAGGGAGAAGCTGGTCAGGTTGGGAAGGGACCCGGAAAAAGCCGTCCACCCTTCAAGGGCAAAAATGATCCTAAGTTCAGACGGCTGTTTCACTTTGTTATAGGACGTGTACCGCCCCTTTTCTACCGGCCCCTTAGTCACCGCTGCGTCACCGTAGCGATCAACGCTAACCCAGCCGGACGGAGAGAAAACCTCCTGCCCGGCTGCAGCCGTCAAAAGCGACTCATCAACGGTGTTATAGGTGATCCGGTAAGTTGGCGACAGGGCGCTGTTAAGGACGGATAACAGGCTTCCTCCCTGAATGGCGGATAGCACTGTCGAGACATTCAGAGAAAACGACATGAGTTATTGTCCTGAGTAACCAGCCAAAAGCATGACGCGGTTGTCGCCGTGCTTTTTGATGTCGCTGGTAAGCTGTTCCACGTTCTTGGCCTGAGTGGTGATTTTGGTGCCATAAAACTGATAAGTCGCACCGGACTGCCCGGGCATCGCGCGGTCTACGGCCATCCCGGCGCCGGGGCGCATTCCGGCCATGACTTTAGGAACGTAATTGCGAGTTTCCGACGGCAGATTATCCATGCCTTTCTTCTGGACGTTTCCGAGGCCCCAGTTGTAGGAAGCAAGAGTTTTTTCCAGATCCCCACCCGTGGCATCCATTAACCATCTGAGATATTTAGCGGCGGCCTCTGCAGATTTGTGGGGATCGTAAACATCACGACCTTTGAGCCCCATATCCTTTGCCGTGCCAGGCATGAACTGGAATAAGCCTTTAGCTCCAGCCTTCGATTCCGCAAAAGGATCGCCACCTGATTCAGTAGCAGCTACCGAAGACAGCAGTCCGGCAGGAAGGCCATATTTGCCCCCCAGTGCACCGAACTCGCCAGCCATTGCCTGCAAGAATGATTTCCCTTTAATACCCAATTTTGCAGCTTTGGCATTTAATGGGATGTTAGGCTGGTATTGGCCTACATCTAATTTCATTGCCGTAGACAAATCCATTTGGGTATCCATCATTGCCTGCTGGTAGGCATTAGGAACAATCCTCTGTGAGCCGTTAGGAACGGCGCCGGAGTCAATTTGCCGCTGCCTTTCCTCTGCGTCTTTCTTGTTAAGGAAAAACTCTCCATTAGAGGTCCAGAAAATACCGTGATTTTGCATCCACTCTCTATTTTCCTTGCTCACTATCTTCGACAGGAGCCCGTCAATTATTGGGTAGAGCGCGGTTATGGCAAAAATGAGACCGCCCGGACCACTTAGCGCAAACGCGATCCCTCTAAACCATGATGCAACCTTTAAAGCAAGCAACGCGACAATAACGTTCTTCCACCCTCCCACTGCGTCGGCTGCATCATTGGCCGCAGCCGCCACGTCTTTTATGGCGCCGAAAAACGCATCAATACCGGCTTTCATCTCTTTAGGGTGAGATTTCATCCAGTCAGATAAGTCACGAAGTACGCCATTGAACTCGCGGACATACGGGATCAGGAAGGTATAAAACTGGTTTTTTGTGGTATCAAGGTTCTGGTTTAATTCAGCCCATGCAGAATTGAATTCCTTGGCCCCGTTTATTGACTCATCAGAAATCCCTGAGTTTTTAGTCAGGCGATCAACGTCAGGCAGGAACTTGCCTTCCTGGTTGCGCTGGTTGATAGCATCATCAATACCAACCAACTGAAGAATCTGACGGCGGATATCTGGATCGGTAACCTTCCTTGCCGACTCCAGTATTTTCCTGAACGTGGTTTGTGCTGAGTCGTCCCTGATATTGAAAGAATCATGGGTCAGAGAATTGAGCCGGATTGCAGCTTCCTGCACTGGCGTATCGTACACCCCGACCTTAGCCAGTTGCTTTGCGTTCTGAAACCCCTGCAATGCTGCACTTATTTTCTCGACAGAACTACCGGCCGCCTCTGCCGCCTTGCCCACGCCGTCAAGCTCTTTGGCTGTCATCCCCAAAGATTTAGCCTGAATGGACAACTCCATTAGCCCTGAGGTGGTGCTTTTCACAAAGCTCATCAGGCCGCCGGCAGTGACGGTAACGCCAGTCAGTGCCAGCAGCTCCGTCTTTATGCTGCCGAAGAATGCTGCTGCCTTTTTCCCCTGCTCCGCCATTTCCTTGGCGGTTTTTTTCGCATCCTCACGCTGCTTCTTGAGGTCGTCGCTAACGTCTTTCTGCCCCTTACGGAAGTCAGACGTATCAAGGCCCAGCGTCACCAGGAGGGCGTCAATTACCGTTGCTGCCATGATCACTCTCCGCTATGGCTCTGTTGGTGTTATCCACGGTCATTATTTCAATCAGCCACCACATATCCTGGACGCTGTATACGGTGTCCAGTTCGTGGAGTGTCGCCATTTTCCCGGAGATCACCGCGGCGATGGTGCGCGGTACATTCGCATACTGTATGAAGCCGCGATCTGAATCTTCAGGAACGGATAAGGGGATTTCTAACTTGCGGTGGCTGCTACAAAAGCGATATGGAGTTTGAAGGCTTCGATTTTCAGGCGCGACCAGGTGCTGATTTCTTCTATCTGACCTTCGTCAACAAGCGCTGTCTCGATACCGTTACCCCCGAGGAATTTCACGCAGCCAAGCAGCTCATCAAGCAGAGGCTTTGACTGTGCGAACGGAACTTTAGCCAGTGAAGTGATACCCCACTGAGCGAGTCCGGCCATACCGCTGGCCATCACGCTTTCGTACAGCTCGCGAGCTTCTGCGTTATCCTCGGCTGGGGCTGGCGCCACCGCAGCACCGATGGCCATCATCATATTGTCGGGAACGGTAACGCCGGCACCAATCACGGCGCACGCCAGGCGGATCGCCCACTCTTCGGCCTTTCTCGCCGGCATTTCGGTGATTTTGAACTGCTTACCCTTGTCACGGTTATTCGCTTCAACCGTGAATACGATGCTTTTACGAGCCATTTTTGTTTCCTGAATGAGTTATCTGGCAATAAAAAAGCCCACCTGAGTGGGCTATCCAAAAACCACGAATTTGTGGGTTTCATGCTTCGGTAAGCGCGCCAGGAACGCCGGGCAATGCCAACTGACCTTGCTTGTCCAGTTGCTCAATGCGTGAAAGTAGCTGGGGCTTCTTCTCTTTCCCCCACCGGCGTAACAGGCGACCAGACATACTGGCAACATCCTTCTCTTTCAGGAACTCCAGCATGACGGCGTTACGCTCTTCTTCAAACTGGCGCCGCCCAACCTGAAGCATCGCGTACATCCAGTTGAAGGCGTTGATGTAGGCGATCTTGATACGCATCGCCTCTTTTTTGGTGTAGGACATAACCAGAAGCATCAATCCATCTTTGCGGAGCCGATAGAACTTCTGCGGCTTACCGTTCTGCAACTCATTGTTTTTATAGCAAAGCTCAAAATTGAGTTTTGTATCGAACTCCGGCGGGCAGGCCTCGATAGTTCGCTCAATGTCGCGAATTACGTTTTTAGGCAACTTTCCAAATGCCTTCGCCACCATAAACGAGTCAGTTACCGGGTCGTTGTCAGCAACAAAAATGAGGTCACGGAAATCAAGTCCGTTAATAACTGTTGGGTATGACATTGCGGTATTTCCTTTAGAAAGATGAGCCTGTTCGCACAGAAATGCCGCCCCGAGAAGGTCCGCACCTATACGGCATTTCTCAGGCTCAGCTTTCTGAAAGACTCGGGAGTTAAATGCGCTGCGACGCGCAGGAGGTTTATTTCTGATATAAAAAAGCCCGGACTTAGCCGGGCTGATTTTTTTACGCTGAGTAGTCTGCCGGGGTGACAGTTTCCCACTGGATAAGTCCAGTTACCGGCTGAAGCACACGGCCAGCAGACGGCATGCGGCGTGCGCGCTGCAGGATACCGTTGGTCATGATGTACTTTTTCCCCAGCGACGGCAGGATCACCGTCCCATTGACACGCAGCACAGACCGCGTGGTCATCTGCGTGGTTTGCCAGTTGTCGATATACTTAATCGACGGTGAGGATGCAGCCAGATGGAATGTCCACGGCAGATCACCATAAACAAAACCGCCCAGCAGTTTACCGTCAGCAGTACGCTGGTACTCTGCCATATCGGTATCACCCATTTCGAAGATGTTTTGCGCTTCGAACTGCTCCAGGTTAAACCCTGACGGGTAGAGCTCAGCGATTACCAGCTCAATGATGGCGTCTGCCGACGTAATATTTTGACCGGCCATTACTGCACCTCCGTGCTGTTAACGGTGATACCCTGGATGATCCCGCCGTCGGTGTACCAGAAGTAAACCGTTGGCTTGGTACGCGCGGCGCGCATTGCCGGGGTGAACGGGCCGATGTAGACGTAATACCCTTCAGCCAGAAGCGAATCCGTAACATCGACGCCAGCGATGGCGTTGATCTGGTCGATCTGCGACTGGTCAAGATCGGTGCCTGCCGTCATGCCACCCCACGCCCTGAATTGCTCAATGGTCGGCTTCATGCACGACTCAATGCGAGCTTTTCCGGCTGCTGCGTAGGGCAGGTTGCTCGCCTGCTGGAACAGCGCAACAAGAGCCGCCTGAAGCTGAGCATTTACCCATACCTGACCCGCCCATGCGTCAAGCCAGGCGTAATCACCGGTAATAGAGCCGGGCGCCCACTGGTTGGTTTCGACTGCATTCGAGGCATAGTTGCCGTAGAAGTTATAGCCGTTGGCCTTGGCCGCTTCGTAATCAGTATCGTTACTGATCATCGGCAGCAGGCCGGACACCTGACGACCATTCAGAGAACAGCGCCCATTGGCCTGCGTGAAGTTCAGCGCAGCCACAAACCCCATCGCGTTTGCTGCGTGGTTCGGATAACCATACACCGGGCAGGTGTCGTTATAGGCGTAGGTGTTGATGATGTCGTACACCAGTGCATTCGAGCTGCCCGCCACGATTGCCGTTCCTGATGCGTCCCATGGGACATAGGCAAAGCGGTGGTTCTGGCTGTTTGTCCAGAGTGCAAACGCATTAGCCTGGTCTTTGGTGACAGCGAACGTCGTGGAGAATGTTACCCAGTCCTGCTCTTTGGCCAGAATGGCGGTAAAGATATCGTCAACCACTGCCGGCGCCGCACCCTGGGAGATCACTGCGCCGGTCGCTTCGGTCAGTTTAAGCCCTGTGGCCAGCGTACCTTCATCGGCAAATGTAATGGTGCTATCCACGCCTGTGGTTGCAGAGGTAATGATAAATTTCTTCAGCACGCTATCCCAGGTCACTACAACCGAGGAGCCAATGCCGGTTTCAATCAGCTCTGCCGCGTTATCAAAACTGGTGGCGCCGCTGAGGTTGATAGCCGCAGAAGTCTCCTCCGTGCCGTCAACGGTCAGAGTCAGCGTACCCGAAAGCAACTTGAGCTGTGCCAGCGTGGTCGCGGCGTGCGATCCGGAACGAAGGAATGCCGCCACTGCTGCGGTATTGAATAGGCTAAAATACAGCTTGCCAGGCATCTGCGTTTTACCGGTGAAAGCGGCGAAATACAGCACCGCGGCGGTGTACTCAATCGACGCGCTGCCGAAGTACGCCTTTACCTCATCCGCACTGGAAAATGAGGGTACTGCACCAACCGGCGCGTATGCGCTGTCGGTCAGGAACAGGCCATTGAGATCAATAGCTGTCCCTGTCGCCTTCAGTACGCCGGGAAGCATCTGGGCGATTTTTGATAGCGAAATTGCCATTTATTATTTCTCCGGAGGAAATCTCACGTCGACCGGCTGCGATATCACATCTGCGCCTGTCATAAACTGCTGAGGAACGCTGACGACAATCAGCGGGTTTGCGTGGAATTCAAGCGTCCAGCGGGATTCCCACTGTTTCTCGCCGTTGATCATTGATGTTTGCCGCGGGGGGCCGGAATAAAGCGGCACCAGGACATTCGCATTTTCCCTGAACCAGGTGCATGCGAATTCAGAGCGTGCGATGCGCGAAAAGATGGTGGCATTGTTTTGCGCCTGATCTCCGTAGAAATCGAGCTGACATTGCCATTCATCGATGCGGCGAAGTTCTGCCCGCCCGTAATCACTGACGCCGTCATACTCGTAATCGACAGCACTGGTTGAGAGGTCATTCAGGAAAAGCGGCGTCATGGTAATGAAACCGCCTTTCGGCATTGGGGTTTGGTTCTGCTGTGTCTGCGTGACTTCTGCGCCCGGGAAAAGAGCTGAAAGGAAATCGCCGGTCGCCTTAAACAGATCGCTTTCAGTGACCTGCAGGCCTACGTCAATTGTTGACATGCGATAACCCTCGTCCAGTCCGGCCAGACTTCAGGAACAGCCACAACCAGCCATGTTTCATTGCCGATAACGAACTTATCCCCACCCTGCTGCCGATCCCTGTTAATCCCGCACCAGTTGCCATCCGTCCAGATGCTGACCAGTACACCCTGGATATTCATGTTATCCATGTGTCTGATATCTTCCTGACTTAACGCCTGCTTCTGCACCATCATCGTCACTGGCGGATCGAAACCCGGCGAGGTCGAATAATCTGGGTTTTTGACGGGCCCGGATGAGCGATAAATTTGCGCTTCGACGCGAGGATTGACCGCGCTAATGGCGCTGCGCACTATGGAATGCAGATTCATGGGTCACCCCATATCAAGAGCCTCTTGAGGCTGCATTCCTTTTCTAATTCTTGACCTGACTTTGTCATAGTTAATACCCCTTAAAGCGCAGGCATGCTTGAGACAATATTCCACCCCATCAACAAATACCCTGATAGTCCTCCTTGTATTCGCCATCTGCTCGCTTTGGGTCGCCCAGCGACAGTTTGCTGCAGAATAACCAAGGTCGTTGTCGATGCGCTCAAGAGATGTTCCTGCTGGTCTAGGCCCCATATCTTGATAAAACCTATCGAAGCTATTCCATTCCTGACAAAAATCTATTCCACGCTCAACATAATGCTTGATGGAAACGTCGTCCTTACCACCACACCTGGCCTTCATTTCCTGCCATGATCGGTATTCAAGAGAATTTGCCATGCCATGTGTTTTGTGCGGATTGGAATGCTGCATACATCCGCAGCTTTTTTGATCGCCCATAACATGGGATGCGGAAAGGGATAGTAATTTTCCACAGACACAGACAAATAACCACTTGTAAGAATTGAAGTATTTCTCCTCAGTCTTTTTGATAGCAGTTAAGTATCCATAGGTCTCTCCGGCTTTAATCACGGACTTTTCCTTTCGGTAACATCCGCAACTTTTAGTCGAACCAGAAGTGACATGTTGAGGGAGTGCTTGATGCGTATTTCCACAGTCGCATAACCATTCCCACACAAACCCCTTATGAAATTTCTGTCCGGTGTTTTTTAAACCGGTGAGCATTCCATACTTTTTGCCTGTGTAATCTATCGCCTTTCGCCCCATGCTATACCCCATCGTTAACCTCATAATCAACAGAGTTTAGCATGTCGCCACTCCACACCAAAGGGTCATTAAACCCTTTTTTGTCGACCGTGCTTTTTGCGTTCGGCGGCTCAGAAAAGGCGATTATGGACGACTGAATCTGCCCCTTGATCCGCTCCCCCATCAGCGCCAGGCTTTTGCGGGCGTCAAAATCGTTTGCCTTCATGAGCTTCCCGAGCTCTCCGCCCCACTCCGGACCATGTTCAGAAATGGTCTTCCTGAAGTACGGCCGGGATGGGATCGTAACGATATGCTCGGGTATCATTACTGACTGCGCGAAATTGGCCTTTGATGGCTTTGCGAAGCGCGAAACACCGTCACGGCGAACGTAAAAGTTCAAATCCCGGGTATGCGCCGGGATTTTTACAGTGCCGCCAAATTCGTTGGTGGCTGCCACAAGTGCTACCGGCGTCCCGTCGGGGTACTTGGACCCTTCAAGGAAGCCCACCTTCAAATCATCGCCAGAGGAAAGTCCCTTTGCGACAGACTGCAGGTGCTCCATCAGCTTATCTCCGCCTGACATTCCATCCATAGCTACCTCCGGATGAATGAACGACGGTTATAATGGCCCGGGTACATTGAAGGGGATGAGCCAGGGACATAAAAACCGGTCCTGTAAGGCTTTGTGGCCTCCCAGTAAGCTGACCCGTAAGTAGTCTGCTTATACCACCATGAGCTTTCGCTTGAGGGGCCTGCGTCAGCTGATACTGACACTGAACCCTCCGATGCGCTTGCCACACGACCAACCAGACCAGAAGCCTTTTCGCCGTTTACGCCTGAATTCAGCGCCGCAATGTGCGCAACCAGCATGTTCAGGAAAAGAGCCCGGATAGAGATATCTTTTACCGGGCTGCTATCCGTGTTATTCAGGTAAATCGTTGCCTCCGTGAAGTACGCATTAAGCAGCGTTTCACTTACGGCATCGAACTCCGGGTAACGCTCACGAAATGCGGCAACATCAAAGACAACGATCGCCATTATTTTTTGTCCGCCTTCTCAATGCCCGGGGCCGGGTTGTTCTGATCCAGACCTTCCAGACCAGTTTTCTCCGAAGCGTTTTCATTCGCTTTCGCCTGAGCGCTGCTGGTTTTCGCCTGGGCAAATACCAGCTCTTTGCGAACGTATGGCTGATCAGCATGTACTGCCAGCCACGCCTCAAAGGCTTCCTTGTCCACGTTTTCGGTCAGGCCGTAGCCGCCGAAAACGAGAGAGGAGTTGGAGCCGTTAAGCTCCACTTTGTACCCGCCCTGCTCCAGGATCAGGCCGTTCGGCAGTTTGCATCCTACAGTTACTGTTTCGGCCATGTTACACCCCGATCATGCTGGCAATGCCCAGCGGTTGACGAATGATTGCACCCCAGGTGCCACCGGATTTTTTCTGCCGCCAGGAAGACTCTTCCACCACGACAGCGTGGGCGCGCATCTTCTCGGTGAACGCTGCGTAAGCGGTGTCCTGCTCACCCAGACGCTCAACAATCAGCTGCACAAGCTCGCCTGCGTCGGTGCTGTATTCAACAGCGGTTTCGATACGCATGTTCGGGAAGTTTTTCTTCAGCTGATCGGTGACGTTCACGTTGTACTGGTTCGTCTTGGTCAGGTTGACTTCCATTTCCGGCGACATACCGAGCACCATGCGATCGGTGCGCTCTACGAGGCCTTTGGTCTGAGAGACCAGTTGCTTATAGAGACGACCGGAGATGTCGTCATATACGGCTTGCCCGTCTTTAGTTGCCCAGGTAACGCTACCGCCGGAACCAGTCGCCGCCGGCGTCACCGGAGCGCTCAGAGACGGATCGTTGAGCAGACCGTAGTTTTCCAGCCCGGCGATGCCGTAGAAGTAGGACTTGTTCTGGAACTTGTTCAGTACAAGCGCAGAGGCCACGTTGAGCTCTGCGGCATAGCCGATACGCCCGGCGCCGTACATGTCCAGCTCGCGCTCACCCCAGCGGGTGTGAGTCTGATAATGGAATGACTGGCGCGGTACCCAGTTAACGTTGGCGGACGTCATGCCGTTGTTGTTGAAGTCGCCGTAAGCGCTGGTTTCACCAGTTGACTCGACGATCGGGAACTGCGAGGTCAGCGTCGTCCAGTCGCCTTTTTTCACTTCACCGATAATCTCTGCGGCCTTCATCGGCGTTACGAGAACGCGGATAAGTTCCGGATCGACGTAGTTCGTGAAGTAGGCCGGGATACCGGCGTTATTCGCAGTAACCATTTGCGGCTGGGCATCCATCGCCAGCGCGAAATTCTCCGCAAACTCCGGCTTCAGGTAGTCCTTCGCGCCGGGCAGCACAATGCCATATTTCCCGCTGGCTGCGGCGTAGTGTCGCTGAAATTCGTTCATTACTTGCTCCAGGTGCTGATTTTGACCAGCTCGCCAGCGTCACAATCGCTTGCGGCATAGAATGCGGTCTCGATAAAACCGGCCACGGTTGCGCCGGCTGCGGCGACTTGCACCTCGCCGGTGGTCAGGGATGCAAAAACCTTCTGCCCGCGGGTGGCAGCGGTTGACGTTTTGGCCCAGAAGTCACCGGCTACCATCAAGGTGATTTCGCGGCCGGGCTGGATAAGCATGGATGCCTGACCCAGCCAAATGGTGATCGAGGCCTGACCGTCACGATGGACAAAGCCAGACGGAACACCGCTACCGGCATTGGAAGCCACACCGTCAACGTCCCAGGCGAAGCGGCCAACAGTCAGGCCTTCCTCGCCAGCAACCAGAGCGCCCTCGCCAGCCTGATAGGTCGCGTGAGGGTTGGTGCCAGCAAAGGCCCCTTCGACGCCGGGGGCCGGATACTGGTTAATTCGTGTCTGAAAACCTGCCATGTTAACCTCGTTTCAGTTTGCCAGCGGTCGGGAATGCTTTTTCGAACTCACTGACGGAAGCGGAATCCTGCGCAATGACAGGGCGTGAATTTTCTTTCTGGCTGATCGCCATTTTGACCATCGCCGGATAAGCGGACGGGTGAACGCCTGCGATATCCACGCCGCTTTGCTCAAGCGCGGTGCGATAGACATCTTCAGCAGAGTCCATGGCAACGACGTCGCCGATCAGCGGGCGAACAATCTGTTCGGCTTCGCGAACCTTGCGGAAGTTTTCCGCTGCCTTTTTGGTCGCGCTGTCGGCCGCCAGACGAATCGCAGAGTCCATCGCCGTTTTGGAGACTTTGTCGTCTTCTTCATCGTCTTCGTCATCGGCGGTTTTCTTCTTGTCCTTGTCGTCTTCGTCGTCCTCATCGTCCGCCGTTTTTTTCTTATCCTTCTCGTCGTCGTCTTCGTCGTCGGCGGGTTTGTTTACTTTTTCGTCTTCCTTTTCGGCTTCATCAAGAGCCAGAAGAGCTTTGCGGACTTCTGCCTCCAGATCTGCATCCTGCGCCAGAAGTGGCTTAAGGGTGGCGCGGATCGCCGCTACCTTATGTTTACGCATGTGATTAAGCTCCGGTGGTAATGAATCTGCGACCAGTACATCTGGCCCTGCGCGGCCGTCAGGGACCAGCGCTTCGTGGTTTCCGAAAATGTCACGCATAACGCCGTCATAAGGCTCGCCGTCAGGAGTGACACCCGGGGTCATGTCTGCGACGTACTTGTACGATGCAGATAGCTCTCGCTGCTCTCCGCTCTCAATTCCAGCAATCGCGCTGTTATCCCAGATCGACATACCAACCGTGAGATACGTGCCGTCAAACTCCGCATTGGAGTGCGTCACGCCAACACGAAATTCATTGGGCGGGTCGGTGGGAAAATCGGGGATGTGCTTGCTGAGCACGGGGATGTTATTGAAGGTTTTGGCTGCTTTCCGGAGCTCGTCCGGGTGGCGCCAAAGCCGATAAAGCTTGTTGGGTTCGAGCCCAAGTTCTTCGCTTCTTGGTATCTCTCGTCCGTAGTAGGCGTTGACGTTTGCCTTGCTGATATTCGTTCGTGAAATCTGAAGGCGGCCATTTGCGTCGATAGTGCGCACAGAGGCGCGGTCAAATGCCAGGCTTTCCGTAATCCCGTCCATTGCGGGTCTCTTTTCCTCGCTTATGTATCTGACCTTTATTGTCACCGGCTGCCCCGGTGATTTTGGGGGGTGCACTCCAATCACTTCCATTTTTGCATTGCGTGGAAGTAATGTTTCATCTTCATGCTTGTTGCTGGAAAGACCAGTAACATCTAGCCCCTTGTCACCTTTATTTGTTTCTATTTGGAGCATTACACCGCCGATGCTGAACATACCGGCGATCTTTTTTTCTTTAGATGTGGAAAGAAAAGCAGGGTCTGAAACAACCATTCCTTTTTTAATATCTCCGCCTGGGAACAGTTTTTTTGCGTCCTCCCTGCTCATTCCTCGGTAAAGCGTTCCACCTTCTAAACTTCCCTTGCCAATGGCGGAGTCAATGCGTGCCACATCAGGGTCTTCATCTTTACCTTTACGAAGATCTGAGTTTATTTTTAAGAAATTGTCACCTGAGTAACTGGAAATGGCTGACTTTTCATTGGCTGATAGTTTTTCCCCGGATGATTTCTTTTCATTTTTATTACTATTAATCTTCCCTTCAGCGCCAGCAACAACATCTCCATTTTCATCAATTTTGACGTGGGAACCATTTATGGTTATCCACTTATCCTCATCCTCGGCTAGCGAGTAGGATTCGAGTTCGTCCATAGACTTCCCCGCTTATGGAAATAAAAAAGGCCGCCTTAGCGACCTTGATTGATTTTGATTATTTACGATAGGCCTGGTATTACTGGTGACCAGGTGCAACGGCAATTGATTTCCTCTCCAGGCATCACCCATTTACCATCCAGATACATTCCCTTGCTTAGCTCAAACACCTTTCCATCAGCTTTAACGTGGGATGGTCGCGGCTCTTTGCCAGCATGTGAGTGCTTCCATATACCCTGGGTAATGCCGAGCGCCTGCTGTCGAGCAGACTGAACGACTGAGGTGGCCTTGTTGTTCTGATCTCGGGCAATGAACGCCGCACGGCGCCGGGTAATCCCGTATCGCTTCTGGAGTTCATCAGTGAGATAGGACAAGTCGCGCCCACGCGCTACCGACCGCATAACCAGACCTTCCACCTCGGTGAAGTACTTCTCGGGGATGGATCGGATAAGGCCGACATTCTCGGCGATGGTCGCCTGAAGAGCGTTATTCATCTGCGAGGTCATTTTGAACTCGACAGTAAACCCCGCATCTTTGAAGGCTGTGGCCAGTGAAGCATCCGCGTTTTTCATGGCGTCGTTAGCGAACCTGTCGGCCAGCTTTTGCGCCATGTCATCAAACCGCCGCGTCCAGCGCTTCACCAGCTTATTCATCGCCTTTCGCATAACATCAGCTGGAGATTCATCCATAGCGACAGCCGCGCCGCTGGACCGATAGTTTGCCGACAGCCAGTAGACAACAGATGCCTGCATTTCCTGCACCTGCTTATCAAGCTGTCGGCGGTACCATGCTTCGACGCCAGCGTTAGGATGAACCGCCCTTATCGTCAGGGTCTGCTTCTTCCTCTTCGTCGTAGTCGTCTTCGATTTCGAGGTCATCATTCAGGTCCAGAGAGTGATAGGGAGAGTCCGGGTCACCGGCAATTTTTTCGCGGACTTCGTTACCGGAGAGCACGCTGGCGGCCACATAGACAGCATCAGTGTCCGCGTCTACTTTGCGAATTTCCGCCCGCTCTTTAGCGCTCATTTCGTACAGGGGCTCAAAGTCGAAGGTTATGCCGTCGTCAATGTCCCCGAACTCAGAGAGCTGAATGATGTCCATCACGCGCTTCAGGTTGTCTTTAAAAACAGACTGCTGCAGGGCGTGAATGTAGTCGTAGAAAACGCGGATTTCGCCGTCAGAAGTTGCGTTAAGGCCATTTGGAGTAATGCCCAGCAGTTTGACGAGCGGGATGCTCGAAACCGCTGACATGTGCTCCTGCGATTGTGCCTGCAGGGCATCCAGACCGTTAAGCGGGGCGTTAACGAACTCAACCGTTTCTGGCTGGGTAGTGTTGTTGTCTTTGGCGAATGCGCCACGGTTATCGCGGCATCGGTTGAAGACATCAAGCCTTGCCAGAAGGCCATCTGCCGCCCCGCCCTGCAGAATCGTGCTCATATTTGTTCCGATTACCGGAACAGAGAACGAGTGAATCATGTCGCTGACGCTGTCGCGGGTGCGAAGCCAGTTATTGACGTATGGCTCGGCAATCTGCGAGAGAGACAGGCCGCGGAAGTTATACGATGCTTTCAGCAGATCAGGGACCTGCCGCGAGACGAAATCAATCATCCGGCTTGCATGTACGGTCCGTCCCATGACAAACCACTGCGTCGGCTTGTAGAAATCCGGGCTCAGCGGGTTGTCGGAGTTATAAATCCCCGGATAGGTCCATATAGGCTCGATGACCCTGAACCCCTGCAGGCTGCCTTTCGTGATCTTCTTGTCGCTCATGAAGAGCTTCGATTGCAGCTCGTTGTCGTCCATCCATGCGGAGATTCCCCGCGGCGAACGAACGTCGATATAAATCTGGCCGCCGCCAAAGTAGCCGTCATGCTCTGCGGCTTCTTTAAAGCGCTCGCGCACCTTAAACCGCTTCATGGCCTCTTCGAGCTGTTTTACCCGATCCGCCTTGTCTTCATCGCCGACAGTTTTGAGCTTTATCCATTTGCGGGTCATTTCTTCCGCGATGGTACCGACCATCTTGCGATATTCAGGCTTCTGCGCCAGAGTGGCCAGGTACGGGTAGCCGGGAAAGCTATCAAAATCGCCGTATCCGTAACCGCCATACGCAGCATTGAGATCATCGTAAGGCGTGGAGTCCATTGCCAGAATGGCGCTTTTGATAGCCTCGGGGATGACCCCTTTCGGCGGCTCGTAGCGCTGAAACTCTCTTTTCGGTAATGCGCGAACTTCGGCCACGGCTTCGGGCCTGATCCCTACCTTCGGTGCTTCAGGTTCTTTTGCCGGCTCAGGCGCGGCGACTTCTTTCTTTTTAAACCACCACACTTAAATTCTCCTGAGTTGATTCGGGTCGATAACCATCGGCTGCGGGCCGGAAATCAGGTTGTCGTCGATTGCGTCCATCCAGGTATCGAGGATGTCGTCGTTGTCGTGACTGTCATCAGCGGAGAAAGCAGCGCATTCCGTCATCGCCGTCAGAACCCACTCCGTTGAGCCTGCGATCGTGCCGTCCTCGTAGAAGATGCTGGAAAGCTTCTGTCCGTCGTCGGTGTGCGTCGCGGGGACAAACACTTTCCCGGTTTTGATTTGGGGGATGACGTTAAGGCAGCGAACGAGCTTGTTCTGCCCGGTACCGCGCGGAATTTCCCTCACCGGGATGGCGAGCTGCCCGGGGGTCTGGCTACGTTTTTTCAGCGTGGTGATGAGGCCCTGTCCGGCTTGCTTCTCTTCAATGGCCATATGACGCAGCGGCATAACCCGCATGGAGCCAGAGAGGCGCCACTTTTCCCAAACCTCTTCCGCTTTCTTCAGGAGGTCTTCCGGGTCCCACCGGCCGCGAACGACGTCGATGATGTACAGATTCCCGTCCACGCCCATACCAGCTAGCGTAAACACGGTGTAATCCAGCCAGTCCTCTACCTTCCCGCTGTTCGTATCGACGTACACGGCGCGGTGCGTAAGTTTCGGCAGCGTGGTGTACGTTCTGAACCAGCTGGTGTCGATGATCCCGCCAGTCAGCGCCATCGGGTTTTGCTGGTATTGCGACAGGAAGGTATAGCGATCCTTTTCCCACAACTGCAGGAGGTCGTTTACGTCTTCCATCTGCGGCCAGTAAGACCAGTAGCGAACGCCACCAACGACCACTGAATCGGTATCTTTGACCGTTTCCCAGCAAAGCGAACGCCATGGCTCATCGAGCGACTGGATGTACTTCTCGTCGATCATGGCCGGTATGGCTACATGGTGAAACGGCACGCCCATTCCGCCGGCAAGCATGAAGCCCGTTGCATCGTCGGTGTGCAGGCGCTGCTGAATGCTCACAAACGGAGTCGGGTGCTCTTTCGACTTATCGCCGCGACGTGAGCGGATGGTGTTTACCAGCAGCGTATTCGCGCTTTTGCGTCGGGACTCGCTGAGCATGTCCACCGGCTTGTTGTAGTCGTCCAGCATCACCATGCCGGAAAACTCTGGTCCGTAGTAGCCACCACGACCACCGGTGATCTGCCCGTTGCTTGAGCGCGATACCGTCTGGCCTATAGAGCGCCCTCGCTCGTCCTTTATCTCCCATTCTTCCGCCTGGTTGACACCAAACGAGCAGGGCCAGAACTCCTGATATTCACGGCTTGCGATAATGTCGCGGGTGCGCCGGCTGTTACGCTTTACCAGCGTGTCAGCAAAAGAGATATTCAGGTTGCGAAAGCGTTTAAGCCGCTTCTCCTGTACCAGGGCGTTGACATACGCCGGGAAGTGAATAGAGAAGAACTCAGTTTTCGTACCGCCTGGCGGGATGTTGATAATCAGGTTTCGCGGGACAAGACGCCCGGCGAGCAGATCATCAATTTTTGAGGCCATCAGGCGGTGATGCCAGTTAACCAGCAGCCGATCACCCTGAATCATCTCGAACCATATCCGGGTGAAGTTCAGGAATGACTTCGTAGACTTTGAACGGATGATCACGCGCTCCGGGAATGACAGGTCATCCCATTCGATAATTCCGCTCATATCAGTCCAGCCCTTCTAACCTTCCCTCCAGCTTCTGCTGGGCCTTCGCATAGTCTTCAGCGGTGTACGTCACCTGATTCAGCGGGCCGCCGTCTTTGCCGGTTAGCTCCACCTTTTGCTTGTTGCTGTAGGCATCGCCAACCTCTTTTGCTGCCTGCTCCAGTAACTGAGCTGTCATACCGAGATTTTTCATACCTTCGGCAGTCGTAGACATTCGCTGCAGGACGCGAAGGCGATAGGCTTTGTTGGCGATCGGAATGTCGGAGATTTCGTTGAGGAAGCGGTCGCGGGTGCGGTTGAAGAGGTCGACCCATTTTTTGGCGAGAGTCTTTCCGCTAACCTTTGTCGGGTCGTGAGTTTCAACCTGCTGCCTGGTGATGGTGATACCGAAATCTTTCTGGACAGCCTCGACCACCTGAGAAGGTGTGTCATAGCACGCAAGCATTTGAACAATGGCAGCTTTCACCTCTGGTTTTAGTGCAGCCATGTTTCACCATCCGTCCAGTACAGTCCAGTTATTAAGCCAGTTTCAGCATGCACGTCCCGCACGCTCTGGCAACATCGATATGAGCAACCTCCGCCGGCCTGTTCGCCGCATCCACCATTTCCTGCACGTCTTTGCTGGCGCCGTAACGCCGGACCACTCCGACGAACTCCTCGACGTCATGGCCGCGAAGTTTGAGCACCGGCATCCCGGTCTCTTTGTTGAACTTCGGCGCGCCATAGTCGTCGGTAGCCTGGGCGATGTGATAAAGCTCATGCTCTACCAGTGCGCAGAACTCCAGATCGCTGCATTGCTCGCAGTAGTCAGCAGCCAGGGTGATGATGAACTTCGGTATGCGACCGAACCATTCATGCATTTGCTGCTCCATGCGGGATTTCTGCCAGCCACCGGCGCGCATCATTACCTGTTCACACTGACCAAGCACAATGCGCCCGCTTTTGGCGAATGAGCCAGAGGCCCACATAAACGCGACATCAGCATCGACCAAGTGTGCATGGTCAGGGTTATGGATTCGGCCGTCTTCGGTGAGGATGTTCTGATTTACCCATTCGCCGATTTCGGCAGCAGGGATCAGCCGGGTATATGGCAGCCAGTTTTCACCAGTGAAGTTGACGGGAGGGTATGGTCTGCGATTGTCATTTTCAGCCATGCAGAACAATCCTCTAGGCACCGAAGATACTTGCTCGGTAATTTCGACACCGATGCATCAACAAACTTACATAAAACTCTGTCAATGGCGCTTTTCAGACACCATTTGCAGAACTTTATAATTACGCCTGCTTGCCAATTACAGGGACAATCCGGATACACTTCTTAGTGAGCCAGCCCCAGCGCAAAAGCACTGAAAGGATTAGCAGCGGCTTCATGTATGGGCGAAACGTAATTTCCGCCGTCAGAGTTCCAGTAGTGCGCATATGGCTTACCTCGTTGTGACATTATCGAGCCACCTCTTGAAGTGGCTCTGTAATGCCAATAAAAAAGGCCGCTCAGTGGCGACCTTTGATGTTTGTATCTATTTGTTTCTATACGTCGTATCCGTGCTTTACAACAGCTTCATTAATTTCGGCTGATGATACGTCTCGGAATTTAGCAATGTACGCAAACTTATGAGCTGATAGCTCTCTATAAACATACATCTCGACAGGACTTTGAGAAACCATCCCATCAGAATTCATCATATCCCAGCGCAAGGTTCCATCTTCCGCATCAACGACATGATCTCCATTGTCAGAAAAAACAACTATTTTCATGATAACCTCAATACAAGACGCTGTTGCGGATAGTATACCACTATCACCTCAGGCACTGCGTGCGGATGTAGTCCTGCAGCGCCCTCAAGGCTGTTTGATCGCTGATGATTCCGGATCGGATACCGAGAACGTTTCGTCCAGCAACTGCAGAGAGTTCGACGGTGGCATCATCGCCCACGCTGGCGGCGCCGGCGGTTTGGGTTGCGGCTGACACTGGACACTTGCCTTTGACGAGCACCCGACCACCATTATCAAGCTTGCGCTGCAGAGCATCATTTTTAGCTTTTTCATCGGCTAATTCCTTCGTGTATTTGGCATCGAGCGCTGCGACGTCTCTCTGACGGGTCTGCATGTCCGCGATGGTGTCTTTCGCCAGGCTGAGCTGCTCAGTCACTTTATCGCGCTGCCTTTTGAACTCGGTCGCGTTGTCGTGGTAGTGACTGGCCAGCCACCCAAGGCAAACTACCAGGCAGATCACAATGGCGCTGATAATGGCGGTTA
>OJAW01000251.1_pt1 | contig 41414 bp, 45 predicted proteins | sample 1589151 | NCBI WGS metagenome assembly OJAW01 (sample SAMN03283290) | human gut metagenome | biome: human-associated habitat; material: feces | host: Homo sapiens | place: Peru | collected 2012
TTCAGTAATTTTCGTGAAACAACGTCACTTTCTGTTTTTTCAACAATTTTCCAATGCTTTTTTCGTGCATTTTAACGAAAAACGAATAATTCTACAAAAAAAGATTAATTTGTTCGACTTAATTCAACAAACATTTTGAGAAATCGAGTGTATAATAGCATCACATAAAGCTTCATATTTGCGGCAACACATCGGCTGTTTATATAAGAAAAAAAATACACAATAAAATTGTGGGGTAATGAACATTCTCAGTAAACTTCCGTTACCGCAAAATGAACGCTTTTGCATACAAAAAGTCCGGCGAGCAATCGTCGGACTTAATTTTTACACATTTATCAACAATTAAAATTCATTGTATTATTAAAACAGAAAGCAAGCATTTTGACTGTCTGTTTTTAATCAAATAACAACAATCGCAAAAATAAATGTATTGACAAACCATATATCACACACTATAATAGTTCTAAATAGAACGATTGACAAGGAGTGGCAATATGTATTTTTGGGACAGGCACAAAACAATTACCGGCTATTACGAATCGCTTACAAGTTCGATTTGCGACAAGTATGATTTGACCCAAATGGAATATGATATACTGATGTTTTTGCACGGCAATCCCGAATTCAACACGGCGGCGGACATTGTCAAAATTCGCAAATCAACAAAATCTCATGTTTCAACCTCGCTCAAATCACTTGAAAACAAAGGCTTGATTGAAAAGAAGCAAAGCGAAAGCAACAAAAAACACATAGAGATTTTTGTGACCGAAAGTGCCAAGAACATAATCTACGAGGGAATCGACACACAAAAGCGTTTTGCCCACGATGTGCTCAAAGGATTTTCGGATGAGGAAATCACAACATTCAAGAATATTTTTGAAAAAATCTGCAATAACGCCGAAGATTGTTTAAACAAGAAACAACACCGTGAATGTTAGTTATTTGAAGTAAAAAAGGAGTTTTAATTATGGCAAACGAAAAATACAAACCGCAAATTCCCGATATTATGGAAGCAATTTTTGACGCAGGATATTTGATTTTCGACTTAATCGCAGGTATTTTATTCTTCGCATTTTCAAAGGGCAATCCCTTGTTCATCTTATACGGCGCATTGACATTAACACTTTGCGGCGGTGACGCATTCCACCTTGTTCCGAGAATCATCAGAGCGGTTCACGGTAGCAACGACAAAATCAAAAGGCAACTCGGACTCGGCTTGCAGGTTTCATCAATCACAATGACAGCATTCTACATTATCTTGCTATACATCTGGAAACTTACATTTCCCGAATTGACAGCACCTGTTGCAGTTGAAGCAATGATTTGGATTTCTGCAATCATCAGAATGGTAATCTGCGTTCTTCCGCAAAACAACTGGTGCTCAGACGAGGGCAATATGAAGCTTTCCGTTATCAGAAACGCAGTTTTTGCAGTAACAGGTATCGGCGTAATTATTCTTTACGCAATTTCAGGCAACACAAATGGCCTTCATATGACAAGAATGGTTGCCGCAATCATCATTTCATTCGGTTGCTACATCCCTGTAACATTGTTCAGCAAAACAAAGCCAAAGGTTGGCTTGCTTATGATTCCGAAAACCTGTGCATATATGTGGATTATCGCAATGGGACTTCAGTTTTTATTTTAAGATTTGAAACAATAAACAGAGTATAGATAACAAAAGACTCAAGGACAACAAGCACGGAAGAAATTCAGAACGGAATCAGCAACCTTCAAGACAAAATCCACAAATTGATAAAATACACCAACAGCACCGCAGATGTGACTGACCGTGGTGCACGCAAGATTTTAACAGGTGCTTCAATGATATTCACAAAGGCTGCAAAGCACCGCTAAATTCTTTAACATAAAACGAACTCAAAAGGAAGTGTCAAAATGATAAACAAATTGCATTTAGCAATGATAGAGTTATACAACGGTGACGCAAAGAGAATTCAGCATTTTTGCAAAGTGCACAACTATGCAAAACTCATTGCAGAGGCAGAAAATGTTGATGACGAAACATTATTTATAATTGAAACGGCAGCACTTACCCACGATATAGGAATTCATATCTGTGAAGAAAAATACTTAAGCTGCAACGGAAAATTGCAGGAAAAAGAAGGACCGACGATAGCAAAACAATTGCTGGAAAAATTAGGTTTTAATGACAAAGTGTCCAATCGGGTGCAATATTTAATAGCACATCATCATACATATGACAATATTGACGCAATTGACTATCAAATTCTTGTTGAAGCGGATTTTCTCGTCAATATGTATGAGGAAAATCTTTCAAAACAGGCTATTCAGAATACTTGTGACAAGATTTTCAAAACCACCTGCGGAAAGAGAATATGCAAAATGATGTTTGGACTTTAAATTGTTTTTTCGCTCGGCAAAAAAATTTTGACTTAATTTTATTAAGTCAAAAACATAATTGCATATCAACTGATATTTTTCGTACAATTTTTCAATATCATTTTAACCGTATCATCTGCAGACATATCTTTTGAAATAATTTTTTCATTATCAAATCCCAGCAAATCTTTTTCATTCCACCAACGCTTCATATCCTGTTCGGTATAATTCACATTGCTTTTAGTTTGAAATCTTTTAACAGTTTCGTCAAACGGTATGTCATAATAATATGTATAAATGCAATTAAAATTTTTTTGAATCAGATTAAACAACGATTTGTACCAAACAGAATTCAATATGCCTTCAAGAATAATTATGCTATTATGTTTCTTGCCAAATAAGATTAAATTCTTTAGCAAATCAACGGCTATACTGTTTTCACCATCTTTTGTGTGCAATATATTTCTCCTGATAACATCTTGAGAAAGCAACATACATTCTGCACCCAACTCATCACACAATTTATTTGCAACGGTTGTTTTGCCGCTACCTGAATTACCTCTGATTATTATGATTGTATCTGCCATATTTAACCTCAACTCTGAAAATTTGAATCTAAATTCATCGTATCATACGGGTATTTTTATGTCAATATATTAGCCAAAATGATATAAATTTACGCCGAACGCAAAATCTTCATAAAAAAACAATTTTATCAACAAAAATCGACAATTTTTTCAATAAAACAAGTGTATAATTAAGACACTTAAAGCTTCATATTTGCGGCAACACAATCGGCTGTTTATATAAGAAATAAAAAATACACAATAATATTGTGGGGTAATGAACATTCTCAATAAACTTCCGTCACCTCAAAATGAATGCTTTTTGTATACCAAAAGTCCGGCGAAAAATCGTCGGGCTATTTTTATTGCCATTTGCCAAGTATTTCGTAAATGTTCGTTATTACTCGGTATTTCTTTTTCGTGCAAATCAAAATACAAATTCAATATTTGCTCTAAATCATTTTGCTGTGCTTCTCTAATCATAATAAATCCTTTAACATAATTAACTCGGTGTTTTCTTCTCGCAAATTCAGCTCTCCAACACATTTATAACCTAAACGACTATATAGGCGTTGTGCTCCTATGTTGTCACTTTCTGTTGAAAGCATAAGTCTGTTTTCGCCTTTTGAAATCATTTCTCTTTCCCAAAATTTCATAAGGGCGGTTCCTGCGCCTTTGTTTTGGAATTTTTCAAATATATAAAGTCTATTTACAAAAGGCCACTTCTCAATGAAATAGTTGTATTGCAACCATCCTAAAAAATCGTTGTCATCAAAGGCAAATATGGCTTGTTTGTTATCTGTCCAAGTTTTCCATCTATTTTTTGATATTGAATCGTCAATTCTCAATATCAATTCGTAATCATCAAAATTTGCATATCTGATATTTTGCATATATTTCTCCAAATTTTCTATTTGGTGTTGTTCCAGAAGGCAAGCCTATTCTTTCAACCGTTGAATACCAAATTAAATATTTATCAAGTGAAATTTCGTTCTTCCATGCTTCAATCGTTGTAGTTAAAGCGTTACCGTGATAGCGGTCGCACAATTCACCTAATATTGCATTTGCTTCTTCGTTTATAAATTTATCAAAACCGTTATCATATAAGCATCGTGGATTGTTATTCATACTTATTCCTCGATTCCTTAGTCATATCTTAATGTAATTATTATATCATAATTCTATTTTACAAACAACATTGCAATTGACAAACGAGTAAAATTTAGTGCTAAGTCAAATATTTTTTCTAAAACATATCAAAAGTGATTTAAAATTGTAAAAATTTTTCAGTTGTAAAACCGAATACGATACACAAAATAAACTTGCAAGGTGAAAGTGATGTTTTGCAAGGGCGAAAGCGTTTTTGTACAACAACACGCCTTTGCAAATATCAATAAGCGAGGTGTATCAACAATGGCAAAGAACACAGTTCCGGAAGCTAAGGACGCTCTCAACCGCTTCAAGATGGAAGCTGCCAACGAGGTTGGTGTAAATCTTAAGCAAGGCTACAATGGCGACCTTACTTCTAAACAAGCCGGTTCTGTCGGCGGTCAGATGGTCAAAAAAATGATCAAGGCTTACGAAGAATCAATGAGATAATTGTTGATGAAGAAAAAGGCTATGAATCAAAACGGTTCATAGCCTTTTGTTTTATAATCATTTGAAAATTTACTGTTCATCGGTTGTGGAACTGTCGGCTGTTGCTGCACCGGACACTTCATAATATCCGCCGTGGTTGGATGAGCCGTAGCCAATGTATGACTTGCCCGGATTGAGAGTAACATCATTACCCTGTGCGTCCTTCATCCAAAGCTTGCCGTTTTTTACGCCCCATGTAATTTCAACACAAGTGCCCTCGGAGCAAACAATTCCCTTGCCGCCCGACAACTTATAATTACAGTAAGTTTCGCTGTTGCCTGCGTGTTTGTAATTGTGCTTTACAATATACTCGGTTTCGTCAAGCAAGAAAATCAAATTTTCCCACTCAACACCCGAAGTGCCATACTTTGAGTCAAAATCGGTTGTGGTGTACTTATGCTTTTCGGAATCGTATGTATACTTGCCGACCTTAGGGCAATAGCCCTTTGACCATTTAAACGATACCTCTTTTGCCGCATCTGTTGAAAGTGCCTTTGCTTCTTCGTTAAACTGAAGCTTCGTAAACTTGCTTTCATTCAGTTTTAAATCAATCTTTGAATTTTTAAGCATATCGGCAGTATTGGCACCCATAAGGCAACCCGTATGCTCGATAGTACTTGTTCTGCTTTTATCTCTGTGGAAATACGAACCTGATTCTGAAAAACTCAAAAGATTGATGTGGTCGATGTTTTCACTCTCAAAGACCTCGTCTGCGCCGACATAATTATCCTTTGAATGAGAAAGTCCTGCGTGAATAAACACGGCGTCAAAAAGCTGTGAGAAATGAATAAACGGAGGTCGTGCAGAACGTGCCGGACCGACCTGCTCAGGAACCTTGTTGTAATCTGCCCAGAACAAAAGCATTCTTGTTGAAAATTCGCTTTCGCCCTCAAGGACTATGTCTGCATCTGCAAGACCCCATTGAGGTCTGACGGATGAAGTTGAATACTCGTTTTCAACAACAACGGCAACAGGACGCTGTGTGAGTGCGTTTTCATCATATCCCGTTTCGCCCGTGAGCGGATTAAGCGGACCGAGTTCCGATTTTTCGGTAATGGTTTCGGTAACTTTTTCTTTTGTTGTTTTAGGTTCTTCCGTATCTTTATTTGCAAAGAAATAAAAATATGCACCGACACAGATTGCGGCAATAAGCACAACCACAATGAGAACAATCGCAACGGTTTTACCCTTTTTCTTAGTTTTTTTATCACCGCTTGCAATATCGGACATATCTTTCATATCCGAAAAATAAACATTGTCGTCATCATTTTCTTCGGATTGAGAAGGTTCATCGGAACCGTCTGACAAATCTTCATCATTCTCAAAATAATTATCCACAGTCGTATTATCGGTTACTATCTGATTTGCCGGCATAAAGTCCTTTTCGTCATCAACAATCTCTTTGGCAATGTTAAACTCAGAATCATTATCAACGACCTTTTCTGCAACAGGTTCTGTTTTTTCGATTTTAACTTCTTCTTTAGGCGCTTCATCTTGAGAAGATTCTTCGTCTGTTGCATCAACATCGATATGCAAACTGTTAAGAATATCCTCAAATTCATTTGAGTCCAAATCTTTTTTTGGAGATTTGTTATTTTTTATTTCATTAAGTATTTCTTCCAATTCGTTATCGTTCATAAAAAGTATTCCTCTCATAAAATAACAGATTAATTATACCACAATTGATGCAAATATCCACAAAAATTACTAAATTGTAACACTTTGCAAATAAATTTGGTACAAAATCATAACTATTGAAAAGGAAAATAATATGTTGTATAATATTTCTATCAAGCAAAAGGGACGATATTATGCCTAAAACAATACCGATAATTATTACAAACAACAGTATTCTTGTTAAAGAAAAAGAAAACAATAAATTTGTAACTTTTAATATGCCCGGAATCGAAGCCGTACCGAACATTCCGTTTTACCATCAATTTGCAAGCAAGATTTCGGAATGTCAGTATTACTTTAAAGAATTTATGCTCAAACTGTACGGTAAAAAAGTAACCAAATATGTATTTGCCATCATAGTGCCCGATGACACAACAGCACTTGAACATATTTTTATAAATGAGTTCTTTTTGCACAGTGATTCGTGCAAAGCGGTTGCCCAAACAACAATGGGTCAAACGCTGTCGAAAGCTCATACAAAATACATTTCAATTTCGCGTTCAAACCGCAACATAATTTTGCAATACATAAACAATAACGAAATTCTTGCCGAAAAGCAATATGATACAAACTCATTTGACCCACAGCAAATCAAAGAAGACGCCAAGCGGCTGCACATTGATGTAGAATATGCCGGTGCACCGATTTATGTAAATAATTTTAATATGAATATGGACGAATTTCTTGATATGGGACAAGTTGTAACCACCAAAGATTTTCTTGACAAAATTGCTCAAGTTGATGTTGAAAAAGCATAAAACGAACACCTCTGCAAAAAATAATGCAGAGGTGATTTTTTATGAAAAAAGGCAAAAAAGCCAACAACCCAAAAGACGATATGGACAACACAAAAGAAATAATCGATTTGCGAAAATTCTTCCATCCCGAGATGGTTCAGCTTGATGATAACGGCTCATACACCGGCATAACAAAAGAAACCTACTACGAAGGAACATTGGAAGAACCGGTACAAGACGCAGACGATTTATAAAAAAACAGATTATCAAAAAAGGATGCCCTCAGGACATCCTTTTATTTTTCAGCTACCTTGCAACAATTTCTTTAATATCAAACTGTCGACCCGAAGTGATTTTGAGATTTGACGAGTGACAATACGGACAATCGGAAGCAAAAGTTTTAACATGTCCCTCGTAACCGCATAAAAGGCATTTTGCCGTTGCCGGCATAACCTCAACGGTCATTTTTGCCGACGGATAATCGGTGGTAGGTGCTGCCGCAACCCAAGCTTCTTCAAGGAACTTGGGCACAACATCGCTCATTTCTCCAATCTGCAATACAATTTCGTCAACTTCTGTAATACCGTTTTCCTTTACAACTTCATCAACGGTTTTAACCACCTGATAGACAAGACCGAGTTCGTGCATCAGTCATTGTTCCAAGCGTTGATTTGTGTTCTGAGCCAATCAAACCACTTGTTCATTCCCTCGCCCGTTTTAGCGCTGACAAAGAAAATTTCTGCCTTTGGATTGAGTTTTTTAATTCTCTCAACAACAGCCTCGTCATCAAAATCGAACACGCTTTTTGCATCGATTTTATTGATAAGAACACAATCGCAGATTGAAAACATAAGCGGATATTTAAGCGGCTTGTCATCGCCTTCGGGAACAGACAAAATCATTGCATTTTTGCTTGCACCGGTGTCAAATTCGGCAGGGCAAACAAGGTTGCCTACATTTTCAAGCACAACAAATTCAAAGTCACTTGCGTCAAAACTGTCAAGGCCTTGCTTTGTCATACCCGCATCGAGGTGGCACATTCCGCCCGTGTGAAGTTGAATTGACTTTGCACCCGCTTCTTCGATAGCCTTTGCGTCAACATCGGAATCAATATCCGCTTCCATAACTCCCATTTTGTATTCATCTTTAAGAGCCTTAATTGTTGCTTTAAGAGTTGTTGTTTTGCCGGAACCCGGCGAGGACATAAGATTGAGCAAGAAAGTTCTGTCTTTTTTGAGTTGTTCACGAACCTTATCCGCTTCTTTGTCGTTGTTGTCGAAAACCGACCTTTTGATTTCTATAACCTTAAATTCACTCATAACAAAGTAACCTTTCTGTTTGATAACACCATATTATTTTATACCTCCGATATCAAGCCGTTGCAGCGACTTTATTTTTACGGTGAAGCGTAAAATAAAACAATGCAAAGAAGCACAGATAAATCGCAATCCAGCAGTAGTGACTCAAACTGATATGCTCCGACTTTATACCATACACGCCGACAACTCCGATTTTACGAAGAATGTTAATAACAAGTGCCACAAATTCATAGCAGGCAACAAGCCTAAACGTTACATAATTTGATTTGTATGCAACAACAAATATTGTTGCGGCGGCAACAGAGTAAAGTGCAAACTGTGAAAAATATAAAGCAAGCATGCTCATATTCATTTGTGACATAAAATATATGCCGAGCTTATTTGCGATTTCCATAAAAAACGGAACAACAACGGCACAGGCAAGCACCGGAATAAGTGCGATTTTTTCATTATCTTTTTGTTTTTTATACATTTTTATAATTATGATAATAAACACAATCACAGCCGCTTTTTGAATCAGATAATAAAACATATTACCCGACGGTGATATTTCTTTAAGTGCCAATATTGACGGCGGCATCATCTTGTACCCGATAAGAGCGGAAAGCAACCCGTAAAAAGGATTTTGTGCTTTTGACGAAATTGCACACACAACAACCGTGCAAGCGGCAAAAACGCTCAACAAAACAAAAGCGTTATTTGCATTTACTCTTATAGACACTTCAATAATTCTTTCTGCGGCATAACACATTGTAACCAAAGCAATCGACAATATGCACAAAATTTTATCTTGCTTTTCATTTGACATAAATTTCACCTCTTGCATTTGATTATAAAATAAAACAACAAATTTTACAAGAGAAAAAAGCGTCATTCAAAAGAACAACGCTTTTTGTAAAATCTAATTATTCATTATTGCAAATGTTTTTTCGGGTTTGAAGAATTGACGATGGAGTTACGCTGAATTCATCAAGTCCCCATTCGATAAGCTTTGGTATCAAGCGTTCGTCTGCCGCCGCTTCACCGCACATACCAACCTGAATGCCTGCCGCCTTGGCATTCTTAATTGTCATTTCTATTGCACGGAGCACCGCAGGCTGAAAGACATCATAAAGATAGCTGACATTTGCATTGCCACGGTCAACCGCCATTGTGTAACCTGTCAAATCGTTTGTTCCGATAGAGAAGAATGCCGCTTCCTTGGCAAGCAAATCGGAAATCAAGGCTGCCGACGGAGTTTCTATCATAACACCGACAGGCACATTTCTGTAACGAAATCCCTCGTTTTCGAGTTCGTCACAACATTCCTTAATCAAAGCTTTTGCCTGCTTAACTTCGTCAACGGTTGTTACAAGCGGAAGCATAATTTTGATATTGCCGAATTGTGCCGCACGCAAAATTGCACGAAGCTGTGTTTTGTACAACTCTTTGTTGCCAAGGCAATATCTGATTGCACGGTAGCCCAAAAACGGATTATCCTCTTTTTCAATAGAAAGATAATCAATAGCCTTGTCACCGCCGATGTCGAGGGTGCGGATAATGACCTCTTTATTGTCCATAGCCTTTGCCACGGTTGAATAAGCCTCAAACTGCTCATCCTCTGTCGGCTGATGTTCTCTGTCCATAAAAAGAAATTCCGTGCGGAATAAACCTATGCCCTCACCGCCGTTTTGCACAACATTTTGTGCATCTTCGGCTTTGCCGATATTTCCGTAAACCTTTTTGACAATACCGCTTTTTGTAACGGTCGGTTTGCCGAAATATTCGTTGAGGCTTTCTCTTTCTTCAAGATAAGCCTGTTGCTTTGCGGAATATTCTTCAAGCTCCGCATCGTTTGGAGAAATAAACACCTTGCCCTTAAAGCCGTCAACTATTAGCTGTTCGCCGTCGGCAATGCTGTCAACAGCACCTACAACCGACAACACTGCCGGTATACCCATCGCTCTTGCAAGAATTGCACTGTGGCTTGTTACACCGCCTACTTCCGTAACAATTGCCGAAACATTGTCCTTGTTGATTTGCGAAGTCATAGACGGAGTGAAATCTTTTGCAATAAGCACAGAATTTTTAGGCACCGCCGAAATATCAACAGCCTCCTCACCAAGCAAAATTCTTAGTAGGCTGTCCTTGATGTCCTTAATGTCCGAAGCTCGTTGACGGGTAAGTTCGTCATCAACACCGGAGAACATATCAATAAACATTGAGCAAACCGTGTCAACGCCTGCCTCGGCTGTCATTCCGCCGTCAATGTTTTCTTCCATTTGTGCAAGCATAAACGGGTCTTGAAGCATCACCAAATGACCCTCCAATATTTCTGCTTCCTTTTCGCCGGCACTCTGCTTCAAATTTTCGGCAAGAGTTTTGGTTTCTTCAACAAAGGTGTCAACTGCGGTGTGGAGTTTTTGTTTTTCCTCCTCTGCGCCTGCATATTTCACCTGCTTATAATCAAGGTTGCAATCTTTTATGACAACAGCCTTGCCTATTCCGTATCCACGGGAGGCACCGATACCCTTTAGCATAACATCCCCCTCTTTCTGTGTTGATTTGAATTGTCAATTATTCTTCGCCGAAGCCGCTTTCAATAAGCTGTGTTGCCTCTGCAAGAGCCGCTTCTTCATCTGCGCCCGAACATTCAACTGTGATTTCACTGCCACACTTGATGCAAGCCGCCATAATGTTCATAATGCTTTTGCCGTTAATCTTTTTACCTGCCATTTCAATCTCAACATCTGACGCATACTTTGTCATTTCTGTTACAAAAACATTTGCCGGACGCATATGAAATCCCATTTTATTTTTTATTGTAAAAGTCTTTGATACCATAATAGTTACCTCTTATTTCTCTGTAACGGGAGGGATAATCCCTCCCGTTTGATATTTTGTTTTGTAGTTTTTACGCCTTTTTCTTTGATGTAAGCACCTTGAGCAATGTGAGAATAACTCCGCCGAGGAGTGAACCTGCTACAAGAGCGACAATGTAAAGAAGAGGGTGATCGCAAACTGCGAATGTGAAAATTCCGCCGTGAGGTGCAGGACAGGTTACATGGAACACTGCTGTGAGTGCACCTGCGAGTGCAGAGCCGATCATACAAGACGGGATAACTCTGAGCGGGTCAGATGCAGCGTAAGGGATTGCGCCCTCTGTGATGAAGCAAAGACCCATAAGATAGTTAACGGGACCACTCTTGATTTCTTCTTCAGTCCAGAACTTCTTTGCAAATGTTGTTGAAAGAGCGATTGCAATAGGAGGAACCATACCGCCAATCATAACAGCCGCCATAATCCAAGTATTACCGTCTGCAATAGCCGCTGTGCCGAATACATAAGCTGCCTTGTTGAAAGGACCGCCCATATCGGTTGCCATCATTGCGGCAAGAACGATTGAAAGAAGAATTTGGCTTGTTTCGCCGAGTGATGAAAGTCCGTTTGAAACGGCTGTGTTAAGAAAACCGATAGCAGGATTGATGAGGCACATCAACGCACCTACAAGGAAAGTACCAAACAACGGATAAAGGAATACAGGCTTGATACCGTCCATTGCTTTTGGAAGCCACGAAAATACTTTTTTAAGAAGATTTACGATAAGACCTGCTGCGAAGCCGGCAAAAAGTGCACCGAGGAAGCCCGAAACAGCCGTTGAATCGCCAACCATATTTTGATTTTCGAACATAGAATTAAAGGTGTAGCCCTGTGCGGCAATCATACCGCCGATCATACCCGGAAGCAAGCCCGGTCGGTCTGCAATTGATTGAGCAATATAACCTGCAAGAACAGGAAGCATAAAGCCGAATGCAACCTTACCAATCCAAAACGGAACGGAAGCCGCAAAGCTTGTGAAACCGAATGAACCGTTTGCCGAGCCGTCAGGCAATGTTGCGTTGCCCATAAGCGTATCAATGAGGAAGCCGAGTGCGATAAGAACACCGCCGCCTACAACGAACGGAAGCATATGTGAAACGCCGTTCATAAGGTGCTTATAAATCTTGTGGCCGAAGCTTTCTTTTTCCAAATCATCATCGGCTGAAGCAGTTGCTCCGCCCTCTTCGTGATAAACGGGAGCCTTGCCGTCAACAATTCTTTGAATAAGTTCTTCAGGCTTGTTGATACCGTTTGAAACAGAAGTTTTTACAACAGGCTTGCCGTCAAATCTTGCCATTTCAACATTCTTATCTGCGGCAATGATGATACCGTCACAATTTGCGATTTCTGCCTTTGTGAGCACATTCTTTGCACCGCCCGAACCGTTTGTTTCAGCTTTAAGAGGATAACCCATCTTTTCGCCTGCCTTTTCCAAAGCTTCGGCAGCCATATAAGTGTGAGCAATACCCGTAGGGCACGCTGTTACCGCAAGAATTCTGTAACCGTCCTTTTTAGGAACTTCCGCTACTGCCTCTTCCGGATACTTTTCTGCCTCTTTTTTGTCGATTATCTGCAAAAATTCTTCAGGCGTTTGTGCGTTGCGAAGTGCGTTGCAAAACTCAGGTTCCATAAGCATAACCATAAGCCTTGAAAGAATTTCGAGATGCAAGTCGCCGTCCATAGGTGCGGCAATCATAAATAAAATATCCGACGGTTTTCCGTCAGGTGATTCATAATCAACGCCACCCTTAACCGTAATTGCGGACAAACCCGGAACCTTTACGCTGTCGCTCTTTGCGTGAGGCACTGCAATGCCCTCACCGATAGCCGTTGTGCCCTGCTCTTCACGGAGCAAAATTGCCTCCTTGTAAGCCTTTGCGTCGGCTAAATTACCGACAGTTTCGTGAAGCGACACCAACTTGTTGATGGCATCGTCTTTTGTTGCGACCGATGTATTAAGTTCAATAGCACCGATCTTCAGCAAATCAATTATTTTCATAATTGTCCCCTCCCGATAAATTATTTTATATTTTTAGCATTACCATAAATGCTTTAATTACATAATATCAAAAACATGCTCTATTTCGTCTGCCGTTGCAAGTTCCTCTGAAAATGCGGTTGCATTGCCGCACGCCGCACCCAATTTAAGCGCATAGGCATAATCTTTTTTGTTGATATATCCGGCAACAAAGCCTGCAACCATACTGTCACCGCAGCCTACGGAATTGACCACCTTGCCGTCAACATTGCCAAAGGTTGTTACATTGCCGTTTTCGTCAATCAGCGTTGCGCCGTCCTTTGCCCTTGAAACAAGTACATTTCTTGCGCCCATTTCCTGAACTTTTTTGGCATACTTAACTATATCCTCCTCGGTTTTTGTTTCAACTCCGAACAAATCACCGAGTTCATGATGATTAGGTTTTACCAAAAACGGTTTGTACGGCAAAACATTTTTCAGCAAATCGCCCGTTGCGTCAACCACAAAATTGACATTTCGTTTTTGCAATCTTGCCAAAATTCTCTCATAAATATCATCAGGCAAAGTGCTTGGTATTGAGCCTGCAAGCACCAAAAAGTCGCCCTCTTTGATGTCGTCAAGTTTTTCCATCAGCTCGCCGATTTCCTTTTCGCTGATGTCAGGACCTTGTGCATTTACATCAAGTTCCGTGTCTGCCTTTATCTTGACATTGATTCGTGTTTGACCTTCTTTGAGCCTGTTAAAATCACAATCAATGCCCTCTTCAACAAGCATTTGCTCGAGCTTTCTGCCCGTAAAGCCTGCCACAAAACCGAGTGCTCTGTTGTGAACACCGAGCCTTGTCAAAATCACCGACACATTAATGCCTTTTCCGCCGTAATAAATTTCCTCGCTTTTTGAACGATTTATGTCGTCATACCTGAGTTTTCCGACTTTCATAACATAATCAAGTGCCGGATTCAATGTAATCGTATAAACCATATCACACTACCTCCTTTATAACCGTTCGTTCCTTAATTGCCTCGTCATCACATTTGTCGCAGACAATACAAACCGTATCAATCGGTGCAAAGGTAACTGCCGAAACCTTGCCGAATTTTGAACCGTCTGCCAACACATAGGTGACAAAGCTTTTTTCAACAGCAACCGCTTTAAGCATCGCCTCATCGGTGTCCGGAGTTGTACAGCCTTGCTTTTCGCTGACTCCGTTTGTACCGATGAACGCCTTTGAGAAGTTGTACTTTTGCAAATTCTTTGCCGCCGCAAGTCCTATGATTGCGTCCGTAGTCGCCTTAACCTCGCCGCCTACAATAAACGCTTTGCAACCAACCTGTGCAAGCTTTTTGCCATGCGAAATTCCGTTTGTGACAAAGGTTGCCTTTGAACCCTCAAGATAATCTATCATAAGATAGGTTGTTGTGCCTGCGTCCAAAAAAACGAAGTCGTCATCATTAATTTGCTCTGCACAGTATTTGGCAATCAAGGTTTTTTCATCAATGTTTTTCAAAAACTTTTCTTCATTATTATCCTCGTTATTTACAAACTCCTGCGACAAAACCGTTGCACCGCCGTGCACCTTGTTTAGCTTTCCCAAATTTGAAAGCGCTACCAAATCTCGCCTGATTGTACTTTCCGAGGTATCAAATTCTCGGCTTAGCTCTGTTACACTTGCCGAGCCTTTATGAAGTACCAAATCTAAAATTTTTTGTCGTCTTTCCTGTGTAAGCATTTTCAATCACCATAGGTTTCACTTTCTACCTAAATTATAGCAATCCAATCAAATTCAGTCAATAACTTTCAATAACTTTCGGCACATTTGCGTATTTTTGCCCTTTTCGTTGTTTAAATTACACTAATACAAAAATAAAAATGCCCACTTTTGACCGATTTTATTCATTCGGTCACAAAAGTGAGCATTTGGACTTAACCCCTCAGTCACACATAAAATGTGACAGCTCCCCTTGTAAACAAGAGGAGCCATAATTGGATTTAATTATTTAGTTTTAACCTTTCGTACGGTTGACCACTTTGAGTATACCTTTTTGCCGTTCTTTATTTTGTATGAACGAACACGAACATAGTATACCTTTTTAGCTTTGAGCTTTTTAATCTTAACCTTTGTTGATTTTTTGCTTACCTTGAAGGTCTTTTTGTTCTTTGAGAACTTCTTATTTGTTGCGATTTGAACCTGATAAGCAGAAACACCGGCAACCTTCTTCCACTGTGCCGTGATTGACTTTTTGCCTGCCGAAATCTTTTGAACCTTTGTTTTTGCAGGCTTTGATGCCGAAGTTGTTGTTTGAGAAGTTGAAGGTTTTGCAGGTTTGGTTGCAGGCTTTGGAACATTTTGAGTCGGAGAAGCCGTTTTCTTTGAACCGCAAACGGTACAAATGCCGTTTGTATTGAAATTATGATAAATTTGAGTTGCGTCAAAATACGGAAGAGCTCTCAAAACATCTGTTGTTGCATATGCGTTTTCTGCCAATGCTCCTGTGTTCCAATCAAGTGCCAAAAACACGCCGTCTTTTGTTTTGCTTTCAAAGTTTGAAACAAGAAGTTTGTATGCATTGTAAGCATAATCATATTCGCCTACGGAAGAATAAGCCATAATTACATATGCTGTAGAATCGGCATTTTCGCTTGTTGTATACTTATCGTCCGAATAGTAGCCTTTATCTTTTTTGTACTTTTCAATCAATTTGAGTGCATCGTTAACCTTTTCGGAAAGAGCAAGTTTGTACGGTGCAACCGAAGCAACAAACATTGCCGTGTTATCGCATGAACAGCCGTAATAATCAAAGCCCGAACCGATTTTGTAGCTCTGTGCCATTTGATTTGCAAATGCCAAACCCAAAACATCGTTTTTGATATTTACGCAAGCTTCAATGATACATCTGTAAAAATACGGATTTGAAACAGTTTGATTCTTTTTTGCAAAATTTTCAAATGTTTCTTTAAGATTGTAGCCGTTGTAGTTTGTTACGTCCTTGCCTGCGATTGTCAAAATATCAATGGCAGCGGCATAGTAAACAAGATTTTCGCTGTCTGCGGTTTCATACTGCTGTCTTGCCATAATCTTGCCGTTGTTGGCTTTAAGATTTGCGTCAAGTGCTGTGAGATATGTTGAGACATCTCCGCCTGCCTTTGCAAGTGTGTGAACAGTGTAAGAATTTGCCACTGTTTGTTCGATATTTAGGAACTTAATCGCTCCTTTAATATCGGAATTTACGCTGCTTTGTACAGCTGTTGCCTCTGCTGTTGAGATTTTTGCAGTTTCGGCAAGAGCAGTGAACGGAACTACTGCCGAGAAAATCATAACAACCGATAACAAAATTGATAACAGTTTTTTCATTATTTTTACCTCCTTATAAATAAAAAAACTCTGTGTGTAGACAGAGAATGCAAAAGGGTATAGTAATCCTGTACTATACTGTATTTTCTTGCTTTCCCGTTGCCCAAAAGCGAAAATAAAGCTCAAACCTCGTCTCCCGACTTATGATATAGCAGTGCTTGACTTTGCACCTTCTCGTGTTACCGATGGCATTGCAAAATCTTCATCAAATACGGTAATGGCGGTTGCTCGGGATTCTCACCCGATTCCGTTTGATTCAAGCCATTTCTACTTGATTATACACCAAAATACCTATTTGTCAATAAAGTCTTGAAATATAATGTTATATATAATAAAATAATATTAGTATTATGCGAGGTATAAGATATGAAAAATATTTTATTTTACAAGAAAAAAGCAAAGGCTTGGGAAGAGGCACTTCCTGTCGGCAACGGCAGAATAGGCGCAATGGTGTTTGGCAACCTAAAAACAGAAAGAATTGCCCTCAACGAGGACAGCCTGTGGTCGGGTTATCCAAAGGATTTGAACAAAAAGGATGCCGGAAAATACCTTGAACCGCTCAGAAAAGCCATTTTGTCGGGCGACCGCAAAACGGCAAAAGAAATTGCAAACAGAGATTTTCACGGTCACTGGAGCGAGGCTTATCTTCCGTTCGGCGACCTTAACATCGAATATTCAAAATCAACAAAAAAAGGATACGAGCGTACGCTCGACCTTGAAAAAGGATTGTCAATCACAAAAAGCGACTTGCTCACTCAAACGGTTTTTGTAAGTTGTCCGTCACAGCTTTTGGTAGTTAATGTCAAGGCAAACGAACCGATAAGTGCAAGGATTCAGCTTTTCAGCAAGCTTCACCATAAGTGTTATACGGATGAGGATATGCTTGTTATCGAGGGCAAAGCTCCCGAAATTTGTATGCCGCCTTACTACAACACCGGCAATGTGTTTGACTACGGTGAGGGCGGAATGAGTTTTGCAGGCGGTGTCAAGGTGCTTGGCACGGCAAGATTTGACGATGATGCAATAGTGATTACAAACCAAACGGAATTTACTCTTTTGGTGTCGCTTGCAACAAATTTTGTTGATTTCAAATCAATGCCGGAGGGTGACCCACTTGAAAAGGCAAAGGAATATTTTGTAAACATCAGACCTTACGGTGAACTTTTACGTGAACACACAGACGATTTTTCCACACTGTTTAGCAGAGTTGATGTTGATTTTGGCAGTGAGAGAGCAGATGTTCCGACTGACAAGAGATTGAAGCAGTTCAAAAAAGGTGCGGATGACAACAATCTTATTGCACTTCTTTTCCAATATGGCAGATACCTCACTATTTGCTGTTCTCGTTCCGGCACACAGGCAATGACGCTTCAGGGCATATTCAATCCTCATTTGCGTGCTCCGTGGTCATCAAGCTACACCACCAACATCAACACCGAAATGAATTACTGGTGCACGGACATTTGCAACCTTTCGGAATGTTTTGACCCGTTCTTTGAACAAGTTAAAAAGATGTGTATAAACGGCGAAATAACTGCAAAAGATTATTATAACTGCAGCGGTTCGGTTGCTCACCACAACAGCGACATCTGGGGTGCAAGCTATCCTGCCGGCGACCCAATCGGCAAAACAGACGCCGAAAGCTACGCTTATTGGCAAAGTTCACTTCCGTGGATGCTCAACGAAGTTTTTGAGCACTACCGTTACACAAAAGACGAGCTTTTGTTTGAAGAAATGAAGCCGTATTTTGAAAAGGTACTCAATTTTTACAAAGATTATCTCTTTGAATTTGAGGGCAATTTAGTTACATGCCCGTCAAGTTCACCCGAAAATACTTTCAACGACAACGGTCAGCGTGGCTGTTTGACATATATGCCAACAATGGACATCGGTATTCTTCAGGAATTCTTCCAAAACTGCAAGGAATTCGGTTTTGACACTCCTGAAATTCCAAATATCCCTATCGGTTCTGACGGCAGAATAAACGAATGGGCAAAGGAATACGACGAAACAGAAGTCACTCACCGCCATGTGAGCCATCTTTACTGCGTTTATCCATCGGCTGTTGAACAGCCAAACGAAGTCAGAGAGGCTGCCAAAAAATCACTTTTGAAGCGTGGTTTTGACGGCACAGGCTGGGCACTCGGCTGGAAAGTTTGCCTTTGGGCAAGACTTGACGAAGCTGAAAACGCATTGAAGCTCATCAAAAATCAACTCCGTCCAATCAATCCGAGAGGCTTGAAACGTCCTGGCGGCGGAAGCTATCCAAATATGTTTGACGCTCACCCACCGTTCCAAATTGACGGCAACTTCGGCGTTGCGGCAGGTATTGCCGAAATGCTTGTGAGAGGTGCAATTCCAAAGGAATGGTCGGGCTATGCAAAAGGTATCAAGCGTAAGGACGGCACAGAACTTAACATTAAGTTTGACAAAGGCGAGATTTATGAATAAAATTCTTGTAATCGGCTTGGGCGGAACTATCGGGAGTGTTGCAGGCGAGAGCATTTCGCTTGATGACAACTGCCTGAAAATCCTAAAGGTTACAGAACACAAAAATGTGTTATTTGAAGGCATTTCTCCGTTCAAGGTGCTCAGCGAAAATATGACAAAAGAGCTGTGGCAAAAACTGATAAATTACCTTGACGGCATTGATTTTTCAAAATACAAGGGCGTAATCATTCTTCACGGGAGCGACACTCTTGCGTTTACATCGGCTATTATTGCCAATGCGTTCGCCGACAAAAACATTGTCCTTGTTGCCTCAGACAAGCCTGTTGAAAATCCGCTGAGCAACGCAAAGGCTAATTTTGACGCCGCCGTTACTCGTCTGTTAAGCGGCAAAAGCGGAGTGTATGTTTCGTATAACGGAATAAAAAGGGCAAACTGCATCACAAGTGCCGACATCAACGATGGATTCAGAGCAATTTCTCACTTCCCTGCTCCGACAGGCAAGAAAAAAATCAGCAACAAAAATGTGCTGATAATAAAACCCTATGTTTCAATGGATTTCGGTGCTTACAATCTTGATGATGTTGATGAGGTGCTTATTGAAATGTACCACTCGGCAACCGTGCCCGACAGTGCAAAGAAATTTGTAAAATCGCTCAACATTCCATATCATTTTGTAACCCACAAAATGAGTGCCGACTACGAAACCGCACAGGATATTGAAAACATCATCTTCGGCACAACGATTGAAAATGCGTATGCAATGAGCATACTTGAATAATCGACTGACATTTAAGCAAAAAAAGAACCGTTTCACCTTTTACAGTGAAGCGGTCCTTTTTATATATTGTATGGAGAAAAATGAAAAATTCAAATTATTTATGCAACATCAATATACGATACTTCCTCGCTGTACTCATCGCTCAAAGCAAGGTGAATATCAACGCCGATGTTGTTTGAAAGGTTTTTTAATATATCAATGAAGTCGTCAATGTTAGAATTTTTACAAAAATCGTCACAATTTGTTGCATCAACAAAAATATCGGTTATATCATAATTTCCGGCACAGATTCCGGCAAAGAAGCCGTACAACTGCCATGCAGATGTTATATCATACTGCTTCAAATCAATATGTCTGACCGACAAAGGAAGAATTTTTGAGGTTTTACTTCCGTATTCGGCAAACACAACATTGCCCTTGCTTTGCTGAGCTGTGTAAATTGCGGTTTCGGTCAACATTCTTGTTTTTCCTGTTCCTTTTTGTCCTGAAATGTAATCTAACATATTCATTTTCCTTTCTGCATTTTGCTTGTTTTGTAAGGTTCGTTCCTAACCTTTAACTTTATAATACCCGCAAAATACGAATTGACAAAGAACAAATTTTAAATCTACTGTAAAAAGAATATTAATTGACTGTTACGAAATAATCGTTTTGCACAGTCATAAAAACACAACAGCTCCCCTAAATACCGAAACAAGGGAAGCTGTTGTAATTCTATATGTATTTTAAAACATCAATAATATCGGTAATCACAGGCACATCGGGACGCAAATCCTTATCCTTAAACCAACCGAAATTCATACGGATTGCCCTCATGCCTGCCGAAAGTGCACCCTGAATATCATTAATCGGGTGATCGCCGACATAAACACATTCGCTCGGTTCAACGCCCAAACGCTGTGCGGTAATCTCAAAAAGTCGTGGGTCGGGCTTATGCACGCCCTCATCACCGCTGACAACCACAATATCACACAACGGACGAAGTCCGCTCATATCCATTTTATGATTTTGAAGAATTGACGGTCCGTTTGTGATAACTCCCGTAAGGTAACCCCTTGCACGAAGCTCCCTCAAAAGCGGCACGGAATTTTCAAATATAACATTGTAATCACCGAAATTGACATCATAATGATTTGCAAGAACAGTCGGGTCAGGAGCGTTTTTCCATCCCCACATTTTTATAAGTTCGGTACACCATTCAACACGGTTAACATAACCGCCGTTGCCTGTGTCCTCCATATCCTTTTTGCGTTTTTCTCTTTCTTCTGCCGACAAATCGGGCAAAAATTCATCAAGAAAAGCATAAGCATATTTTTCAAAAGCCTTTGTTCTGTCCTGCAAAGTTTCGTCAAAATCAAATAATACTGCTTTTGTCATAATCAAGTTGTTTTTTGAGTTCTTCAACATTCTTGAAGATTTTTTCCTCTCGTTTGTAATCTATAAGTTCCACCCTTACGGTTTTGCCGTAAAGGTCGCCGCTGAAATCGAAAATATGCGTTTCGCAAAGCGGTTTGTCAACCCTCCAAGTTGGGCGAATACCTATATTTGTAAAGGACTTGTACTCCTTGCCGTCAACAAAAGTTCTGCTTTCGTACACGCCGTACTTAGGCACAACAAGTCCGTCGGGCAGATGTTGATTAATAGTTGGGAATCCGATTGTTCTGCCCCTTTGGTCACCGCCGATGACCTCATTTTCAAATGTAAAATTATAGCCCAGCATCTCATTTGCGTCTTTAATCTCGCCGTGTTTTACGCATTCTCTGATTCTCGTTGAGCTAATCGGCAAGTCCTTGTAGTCAAGGTGCTCCAAAATACGCACCCAAACATCCTTTGCCTCAAGATACTTTCTCATATCCATAGCACTCCACGATGCGTTTTTGCCGAATTTAAAATTAAATCCGCACAAAACAATTCCTGCGTGAAATCTGCCTATCAAAATGTTGTCAATAAATTCCTCACCGCTCAAATTCTTTATATCATCAAAAGATTCAAAAACGGCATTTGGATAACGCTTTTCAAAAATACTTTTTTGAAGAAGTGAAAATTTGTTGTTTACGCAGAAAATAATAACTTTTTGCGCACCCGTGGTGACGGTTTGATGTGCACGGTGCATACCGTCAAAATCACCGAGTGCAACCGCAATTCTCTGTTTTTCGTTTTTATTTGTACTCATCATTCTCTAACGGACAAAACCCGAAGAACCTTAAGTTCTTCATCCTGTCTTTGTCCCAATCCTAAAAATTCGTTTTTATCACTGTAAACCGCACATATTTCATCAGGCATAATATTCTTTTGCACTCGGTTAATATCAAGTGCTCCGCCGTTGAAAAATCTTGTAGACTGTGCAGGAGATACTCTCACCTTTTTGTAGCAATCAAACATTCTTTCAATGTTGATAAGGACATCATCAAAGCCTTTGCCGCTGTCCTTACGCTCCTGAAGTTCTGCCAAAGTTACGCAATACGACAAATTAAAGCCCATTGCCTTTGTACGCACAAGTTCTGTCATAACTGCTCCGCAACCGAGTTTTTTGCCTATATCGTCAATGAGCGAGCGGATATATGTGCCCTTACTGCAAAGGACATCAATTTGATAGGTGTGCTCGGTTTCGTCAAAAGCAACCAATTCAAGTTCCTTGATTTCAACCTTGCACGCTTCACGCTCCACGGTTTTGCCCTCTCTTGCAAGGTCATAAAGACGCACTCCGTCCACGCTTTTTGCACTGAACATAGGCGGAATTTGATCGATAACACCGACAAAATCACGCATAGCGTTTTTGACATCATCAACCGAAACCGCAACCTCGCTTTGCGAAGTCACCTCACCCGTAATATCCAAGGTGTCCGTTGTCATGCCGAGTTTAAAGGTTGCACGGTAACCTTTGTCGCTGTCGGGCAAAAAATTCAAAAACCTTGTTGCTCCGCCGAACATCACAGGCAAAACACCTGTTGCCATCGGGTCAAGAGTACCCGTATGGCCCGCCTTCTTCTCGCCTGTTATGCCTCGAAGTTTTGCAACAACACCAAAAGAGGTTATGTCTTTTTCTTTGTTTACACAAATTATTCCCGTCATATGTGCAATAATTCCTTTGATTTTTCAACAAGCCTTTTTGTTGCGGTTTTAACATCGCAATCAAATCTGCAAGCCGCCGCCTGCTTGTGACCTCCGCCGCCGAAAGCCGCCGCAAGTTCTGCCGCATTTACGCTCTCGTATGTTCTGATTGAGCATTTGCAGGTGCCGTCTGCTTTTTCACGGATAGTTAAACCGATTTCCACGCCCTCAATTTGACGGGTGAGCGGAGGCAACGCTTCCGTGTCAAGCTCTGTGGTGCCTGTCTTTTTGTACATCTCGTTTGTTACGGTAAGAATGCACACTCTTTCATCAAGGAAAAACTGCATACCCTCAATGGCAAGACGCTCCAAAGCGGCAAATTTTTTCGTCTTTGTTTCAAACATAACACGGTTGATATAGCCGTTATCCGCACCGAGGTCAATAAGTTCTGCCGCAGAACGGTATGTGTTTGATGTTGCCGACGAATACTTAAAGCAACCTGTATCGGTTGTGATACCTGTATACAGGCAATCAGCCATATTTTTGTCAATATCAACGCCGAGTGCTTTAATAACTTTAAGTATAATTTCGCAGTTTGCCGCCGCATCTGCATTAAGCAACAAATACTTTGCGTAATTCGTGTTTGTACCGTGGTGGTCAATACATAAATCCACTTTTCCGCCATAGGTGTTCTGAAGTCCGCCGAGAAGGTTTTCCGTAGCGACATCAACGGCAATAATATACTTTTCGTCAAACTCCTGAACCTCTATGTCGTTATAAAGATATTCATATTTTGTCGGAATAGGATCATCACAAATAAGTTTTGCCTTTTTGCCCATTTTTTGCAAAGCACGAAGCAGTGCGTATCCGCTTCCCAGTGTATCACCATCAGGATGAGCGTGGCAGAGAATTGTAAAGCAATCCTCTTTTTTGAGCAAACCTGCACACTTTTCAACATTAATCTTCATCTTTAGCTTCTATACCCTTTAGCTTATCAAAAAGCTCCATTCCTTTTTCGATAGAATCATCCGCAACAAAGCGAAGCTCGGGTGTTTTGCGAAGGTGAAGCGATGAACCGAGACGACCGCGAATAAATCCCTGTGCCGCCTTTAAGCCTTTAACCGCTTCTTTAGCCTTTTCTACGCCCTCAAGAGCACTGATGTACACCTTTGCATAGCTCAAATCGTTGCTGACATCTACCTTAACAACCGTGAGCATACCGCTTACTCTCGGGTCTTTGACCTCACGGAGAATAGCAATAAGTTCTCTTTTTATATCTTCTGTAATTCTGTCTATTCTGTATCCTGCCATAAATCCTCCCTACGACTGTTAAGAAAGCTTTATTTGGCTTTGTCAACAGTCTTTAATCTCTGTATTCTTCTACAATGTAAGCCTCAAAAATATCGCCTGCCTGAATGTCATCAAAACCTGCAAGGCTGATACCGCATTCATAACCCGATGATACTTCCTTAACTTCATCCTTAAATCTCTTAAGATTTGCAATATCAACATCGGCAATTTGCTTGTCGTTTCTCATAACACGAATCTTACCGCCACGCTTGATGTTACCCGATGTAACAACGCAACCTGCAATAGTACCTGCCGAAGAAATTTTGTAAACCTCGCGAACTTCTGCCGCACCTGTGTCTACATCACGATACTTAGGTGCTCTCATACCACGCATAGCGTTTTCAATATCTTCAATAGCATCATAAATAATATCGTAAGTCTTAATTTCGATACCGTCACGGTTTGCACTTTCCTGTGCGATTGGATCAATGCCTACTGCAAAGCCTACAATAATTGCATTTGAAGCATTTGCAAGCATAACATCACTTTCGTTAACCGTACCTACACCGCCATGGATAATCTTAACTCTGACTTCATCATTTTCAATCTTGAGAAGTGACTGCTTAACGGCTTCAACCGAACCTTGAACATCAGCCTTAACAATGATGTTGAGGTCTTTGAGTTCGCCCTCGTGGAGAGTGTCAAACAATGTGTCAAGAGTAACCTTTTGGAATGCCTTGAATTCTTCTTCCTTAGCTTCAGCCTTACGCTGTTCAACAAGCTGACGGGCAAGTTTTTCATCCGATACGGCATTGAAGAGATCGCCGCTCATAGGAACATTGTCAAGACCCATAATTTCAACAGGAACAGACGGACCTGCCGAATTTATCTTTTTGCCCTGACAGTCAACCATTGCTCTTACCTTACCTACGGCTGTACCTGCAACGATAACATCACCTGCATTGAGAGTACCGTTTTGTACAAGAAGTGTTGCAATAGGACCTCTGCCCTTGTCAAGCTTCGCTTCAATAACAACACCCTTTGCGGTTCTGTCCGGATTAGCCTTGAGTTCGCACATTTCTGCAACAAGGTTGATTGTTTCAAGAAGTTTGTCGATACCCATCTTTGTTTTAGCCGAAACAGGAACGCAGATAACATCGCCGCCCCATTCTTCCGGAACAAGCTCGTGCTCTGTGAGTTGCTGCATAACTCTGTCAGGATTTGCACCCTCTTTATCCATCTTGTTGATGGCAACAATGATTTCTACACCTGCTGCTTTTGCGTGATTGATAGCCTCAATAGTCTGCGGCATAATACCGTCATCTGCGGCAACAACAAGAACGGCAATATCCGTGCTCATTGCACCTCTTGCACGCATTGCGGTAAATGCGGCGTGACCCGGTGTGTCAAGGAAAGTAATAACCTGTTTATCAGGAGTTACTACCTGATAAGCACCGATAGCCTGTGTAATACCGCCGGCTTCGGTTGATGTAACGGATGTGTTACGAATAGCATCAAGGATAGATGTTTTACCGTGGTCAACGTGACCCATAACGCAAACAACCGGTGGGCGTGTAACTGCGTTTTCATCGTTTTCGTCCTCTGCCTCGATAATCTGCTCTTCGATTGTAACAACAACCTCTTTTTCAACCTTTGCACCAAGTTCTGTTGCAACGATTTCGGCTGTATCGTAGTCGATAACCTCGTTAACCGATACCATCATACCGAGTTTCATAAGTGCTTTGATTACTTCGTTGGCTGCAAGACGAAGGCGTGAAGCAAGTTCGCCTACTGTGATTTCGTCACCGACTGTAATCTTGATTTGTTGCTTCTTTCTCTGCTCTGCAATACGGGCAAGACGCTGTGCCTCTGTTTCTTTCTTTGAACGGGCGTGCATACCCTGAGGCTTCTTCTTTCTGTACTGCTTTGATTTTTGATTAAGCTTTTGCTTTTTCTGATAATCGTTTACTGTATTTGCAGGAGAAATATCTTCGTACTTCTGATTATACTTTTCAAGGTCAACATTGTTAACCCTTGTATCAATATGGCGAGCCTCGCCCTTTGTTCTTGCCTGAGGAGCCTGCTCTGCCTTTTTCTTTGCTTTTTCTTCCGCTCTCTTTGCGGCTTGCTCAGCCATTTGAAGAATAGCGGCTTGACTCTGACGCTTCTTGTTTTTAGCCTCGTCCTTAGGGTCAGCTTCTTTCTTTGCTTCCTTTTTAGGTGCCGCCTTCTTTTTCGGAGCGGCCTTTTTCTGTGCAAAGTAGCTATCAAAATTGCTTACGCTGTTTGCTTGTGTAAGTTTATCAAAAAGGATATTAAGTTCATCCTCGCTGAGTGCAGTTGCAGCTTTTTTTGCAGGACCTTCGCAGTATTGGTCAAGTACTTCGATAATTTCTTTGTTTTGCTTTCCGAAGTCTTTTGCAACATCGGAAACCTTAATCTTTATTACCATACTCGTTTTCCTCCTGATTAATTAATTCTTTTATTCTGCCGGAAAAGTTAATGTCGTTAACCGTAATAACTCCCGCTTTGTAGCCCAAGGCCATGTGGATGTCGTTTATCGTTTCGGGAATAATTTTAACGGCAACATCATGTTTTGACTTTTGTATGCTTACCTCAAATTCATCAACAAGTCGCTTTGAAGCATCCGACGCAAAAATCACAAGGTCGGTCTTATGCTCAATCACGGATTTAACCGCCATGTCGTGACCCATTGAGAGTTTACCCGCTCTTCTCGCCATTCCCAGCATTGAGAGATATTTTTTATTCGGCATTTGAAATTTCTTCTTCCATTTTATCGTATACGCTGTCCTCTATTTTCATAGAAAACGCTCTTTCAAAGGCACGCTTTTTTCTTGCTTTTTTCAAGCAATCTGCGTTTTTGCAAACATAAGCACCTCTGCCGGCTTTTTTGCCTGTGAGGTCAAGGCTGACTTCTCCGTCGGGGCCTTTAACCACTCTTACAAGTGTACGCTTGTCAAACATTTCGCCGCAGCCCGTACACATTCTCATAGGTACTTTTTTGGTTTTCATAAGCTATCACCTTTGTTATAATTATTCTTCGCTGTCGCTTTTTTCAAGAGCAGTTTCAGACTCACCCTCGTAGAAACCCGATTCAGGCTTAATATCAATCTTCCACGATGTAAGCTTTGCGGCAAGGCGAACATTTTGACCCTTATTACCGATTGCAAGCGAAAGCTGATCGTCCGGAACGGTTGCTCTGCAAGACTTTGCGTCCTCGTCAAGAATTTCAACAGAAATTACATCAGACGGTGCAAGTGCGGCAGAAACAAACTCGGCAGGGTCTGTGCTGTACTTAACAATATCAATCTTTTCACCGCCGAGAGCGTCAACAACATTTGAAACTCTCTGACCCTTAGGACCGATACACGAACCTACTGCGTCTACATTTTCGTCCTTTGAATATACGGCAATCTTTGTACGGGAGCCTGCCTCACGGGAAACGCTCATAATCTCGATTGTGCCGTCAAAAATTTCAGGAACTTCTGTTTCAAACAGGCGTCTTACAAGACCCGGGTGAGTTCTTGAAATCATAACCTTTGGACCTTTGCCCATATCCTTAACATCAACAACAAAAATCTTTGTCATCTGACCTTCAACAAATGTTTCGCCCGGAACCTGCTCTGCCTTTGGAAGAACAGCCTCGCTGTGACCGATTTCAAGGTAAACATTGCCTGTTACAGGGTCAACCTTGCTAACCTTTGCAGAAAGAAGTTCTTGGTTTTTGCTCTGGAACTCTTCAAGCATCTTTCCTCTTTCCGCCTCACGGATACCCTGACGGATAACATGCTTTGCGGTTTGAGCAACGATTCTGCCGAAGTCTTTTGTCTTAAGCGGAATGTCAATTGTTTTGCCGACCTTTGCGCTCTTGCGAATAAGCTGAGCCTGCTCAAGAGTGAGGTCTGTATCAGGGTCTTCAATCTCTTCAACAACATTCTTGGTTACATAAACCTTAATGCTCATTTTTTCCGGGTCAATGTCGCAATGTACAATGTCCTTGCCGTTGTAATCATGCTTTGCGGCAACAATAATTGCGGCAGCAATTTTTTCGTAAAGATAATCTTCCGGAATTCCTTTTTCAGCTGTAAGCATTTTTACTGCTTCAAAAAATTCTTTGTTCATCATTTTTCCATATTCATCCTTTCGGTATAAAATTTAAAATAAATTACATTTCCTGTGAAAAATCATTTATATCAAAATCGTCAAGTTTAACATAAGAAGTGTCTTTTTTATTAACCGTAACGCTTTGACCGTCCTGAAGTTCAACGGTAATTTCTTTGTTTTCGTATTTAACAAGTTTTCCGTTAAAATCACGAACGCCGTCAATCGCCCTGATTGTCCTCATCATAACGGGAGCACCGATATACTTTTCAAAGTGCTCGTCTTTTACAAGTTCTCTTTCGACTCCCGGCGAGCTGACCTCCATCATATAACTTTGAGAAATCGGGTCTGCCTCGTCAAGCGGCTTTGATATAGCGTGAGTAAAATCAACGCAATCATTCATATCTATTCCGCCGTCTTTGTCGATAAAAATACGCAAATACCAATCCGAGCCTTCCTTTGCAAACTGAATGTTCCAAATATCATATCCCATTTCATCCGCAAAAGGCTTGATAATTTCTTCAACCCTTTGCACTGTTGTAAGCTTTGCCAAGTTAACACCTCCTCGGACCGCTTTGCAGTCCCCTACAATAAAAAGAAGCGAACCCATTGGGTTCACCTCACTTTGGTTTACATTCGATTAATATATATTATATATTATAATTTATATTTGTCAAGTATTTTGTTGCAATTTAAGGCATTTTACCACCGTCGGAACAAGCATTGCAAAGCCGAAAGGCACGGACAGCACCACCATAGGTATGCAAAACACCACCATAAGCACAATTTGCTTTGTTGTTAACTCATCGATTCTGATAAATCCCACACAAAAACCTGTAAGCGACGACACGGGAACAAGAGCACAAACAATCGACAAAAGCACCTTTTCGCCAAACGACATCGCAATGTTTATATCATCTCTGCCCGAAATTGCAACAACCAAAATCAAAGTCAATCCGAAAAGCGCAACAAAGGTTATCAAAGTGCCTACTAAAAATCTTTTTGCCGTCTTTTTGTTCCAATTTTTATACATAAAACCAAACCGTTCTTTCAAATAAATTCATACTTCTTAAATAATAACAAATTAAGTGTTGAAAAACAATATAAAATGGTATAAAATATAGCTGTTAAAAAAGAAATTAATTTTGGAGGATTAATTATGGCTAATCAGGTAGTAGTAGAAATTTCTGCTCGTCACGTTCATGTGTCAAAGGAAGATTTGGAAACACTTTTCGGCAAGGACTATCAGCTCACAGTAAAGAAAGAGCTTTCACAACCGGGTCAATTTGCTTGCGAAGAAAGAGTAAGAGTTGTCGGCACAAAGGGTGAATTCCCAGCAGTTTCAATTCTCGGTCCATGCAGAAAAGCAACACAGGTTGAGCTTTCTCTCACAGACGCTCGTTCAATCGGCGTTGTTGCTCCTGTAAGAGAATCAGGCGACATCGAGGGTTCAGGAACTTGCAAACTCGTTGGTCCATGCGGTGAAGTTGAAATCGCTTGCGGTGTTATCGCAGCAAAACGCCACATCCACGCAACAACAAAGGATGCAGAGGAATTCGGTCTTACAAACGGCGAAATCGTTTCGGTTGAAATCCCTTCGGCAAACGGCAGAAACCTCACTTTCGGTGATGTTGTTGTCAGAGTAAGCGACAGCTATGCACTTGCTATGCACATCGACACAGACGAAGCAAATGCAGCAGGTATGAAGCCAAACACAATGGGCACAATTATCAAATAATAAGACTGCTGATAAAGTTCCTGAAACACGCCAAAATATAATTAACAAATTATGCCTTTACTTGTTATTCAAGAGGAGGCAACACGAAGTGTTGACGGAAGGATTTTAAAAACACCGTAAGTTTGATACTTACGGTGTTTTTGGCGTTTTTCGTTTTTTGCTCAGTCGAGGTACCATCGTACATCTTCCTTCCCAAGAAAACGAAATTCAGAAACTTTCTCAACAGCTTAAAATAAGACGGATTTTTTATGTTTCTTCAATATAAATATCAACCTTTAAGATTGCCTCGGTTTGCAACAACCTGTATTCTTCCGAAGCAAGCACAAACTGCTTGAATTCCTTTATGTCTTCAATCCACTCACAGCTTGCAAAGTCCTCGTATTTCATACTCGGCGGATACACAACATCCGTATGCAGTTGAACATACTCGTCACCGCCGTCTTTGTATTGCAAAACGAGCGAAAAATAATACTCCTCATCGCAGGTGAACTGATACAAACTCGTTTCAAACAAAAAATTCTTTTCAGGCAAGTCTGCACTGCACTCGTCGCAAAATATGTCAACAATTTCTTCAAGAGAAGTATGATTATTTATTTTTTGCTTCAAATTTTCAACTAAATTTTTCATATCAAACTCACTTATTCTTGCAAATTGTGTTGGAGAATATAACCAAAAGAACAACGCCTACAACAACCACCGGGAACAGAATTCCAACCATATAAAAGTCTTTGTTGACAAATATTCCGATAAACGAAACGACTGCAACAACAATAGAAAAAACGGCAAACATACGGTTGATTTTTTTAGTATCATACTCGTTCTGATTGCTTTCGGAATTGTTTAAACCTGCAATTAAAAAATCGCCTTTATTGAACGCAAAAATTATACCGAAAACAAGAAAAATCACCGTTAAAAGAATGTAAATAGCCATAAAACCACCTCAAAAAATCAAACTATATTTCTTTCAAATATTTATCAAGCGTCGCATTCCCACTTATATATAATTTATCTAAATAACCATATAACTTATTATAAAATTCTTCCGCTTCGCATTTAAGTTTATATGCTTTTTCTTTTCCTTTAGCAGTCAACATTTTGTCATAAACTTTACTTAACTTATGTATATATTCGGTAAAAAACGACTCTTTTGTTTTGTCAAATCCATTTTGGACTTTACCGTTTACAACATAATAAATAGGCTCATTAATTGCACCTTTGTACATCAATGTTCTCGAAATTCCAATCAAACCGGCAGCATCAATTTTATCGGAATCATACAAAATTTTTGCCTCTATGGTTTTTGGGATATTATTTCCTCTGTATCTGTGACATCGTATGCATTCTGCAACTTTAAGCGAAAAATCGACAGAAAAATTATTTTCAATTAGCCAATTATATGCAATTTCACTTCCATATTCGGCATGATCAATGCTACCGTCATTTAATTGTGCCGGTCTGCCTATGTCATGTAACAAACACGATGTAATGAGAATATCAAAATTCACATTGTTTTCACATTTTGCAATATCAAGAGCATTATATAAAACCCTGTAAATATGTTCTCTGTCGTGACAAGAATCGCCACAATATCTGAGCATAAATTGTTCTATTTTATCAAAATCAACTTTTTTCATACTTCAAATATGCTTTCTATTTAGTATCTCTTTAATCAAATACGGTTGAATATTTGGATAAGTCCAATTATCTGGCAAATCATCAAGCATAACAATTTTTTCAATCTCGCTGTCAATTTCACCGAATGTAGAAATTTCGGCATAACAAAGAAGTCCAAATGTTTCCGAACCGTCAAAATTATTTTCATCAATAACCGAATAAACACATATTGATTTCAAGTCAAAATCAATCGCTCCGGTTTCTTCAACCAATTCTCGCCTTGCGGTTTCAACAATATCTTCACCGTATTCTCTGTGACCGCCCGGACATTCATATGTCGTACGTTCTTTATGCTTGCAAAACACCCACTTACCATTATTTTTAGCAACAATAACGGCAAACTTCAGCAAATTATCATACACACTGTCGTAAAAATTAACGCTCATCATTACTCCCCGTTCCTTTCAATTTCAATATAACACATTAAAAACAAGATGTCCATATATTTATACTACTATATAAAGTCAACTTGAAAACAGAAATTATTTATGATATTGTTTATATAAAATAATAATCTATATGGAGAAACTTTAATGAATAAATACACAAAAAATATAAACAGAATTGAATTTGTAATTACAAATTCCTGCACAGGCAAATGCATACATTGCTCGCAAGGCGAACATGTGTCAAATGAACACATAGATACCAAATTAGCAGTTCAAGCTGTACATGATATATGTAATGATTATAAAATTGATTCACTAATGACATTTGGCGGTGAACCTTTGTTATATCCCGAAACTGTTTTTGGAATTCATTCTGCCGCAAAAGAATGTGGAATCAAATACAGAGAATTAATCACAAATGGTTACTTCAGCAAAAAAATTGACAGAATAGAACAAGTAGCAGAAATGCTTGCCAAAAGCGGTACAAATATCATTAAACTTTCTGTTGACTCATTTCATCAAGAAACCATACCCTTGGAAATTGTGATGAAATTTGCAAATGAGATTCTTAAAACCGGCGTATCAATTCAAACTCATCCTGCCTGGCTTATTAGTCCAAACGACAATAATCGTTTTAACAATGAAACAAAAAAGATTCTTGCCAAATTTAATAGAATAGGCATAGAAGCATCAGACGGAAATATAATCTTTGCAAGCGGTAATGCATTAAAATATTTTGGTGAATATTTCATTGACAACAAAGAAATAAAAAATCCTTATCTTGAAAATAAAAACGACATTAAAACAATCAGTTTTTCAGCAAACGGTAATGTCCTCAATGGAAACATTTATAAGAACACAATTACAGATATAATAAACAACTATGAACCAAAATAACCCTATCGGCAAACAACAAAAATAACCATAGGAACGAACTATGTTCGTCTAAAGAAAATAAAAAGCCTCCACTTGTTGTACAAGGGGAGGTGGATTTTGCGAAGCAAAAGACGGAAGGGTTAAGAAAAAACACAAGTTATGGAAGAAATATGTCGAAAAAAGAATGTGAATAATTTTCACATAAAGAGAGTTTGTCTACAAAAATAACCATAGGGGCGAACTGTGTTCACCTAAAGAAATAATAAAAACCACTCGGATGAGTGGTTTAAATTTATCAAAAAAAACGATATATTTTTCTTTTCTAAACCAATGAAATATAAATTGCTTATATCTCAATTTTTAAAGCAATTTCTGCACATGAATGTGCAGAATATGAATTTGAATTTGAATATACCGAATTATCAATAATACAATTAATTACATTAATAACACCACTATGAGTTACAAGTAGAACATTTTTATCATAAACTGAAACTTCACAAACAAATTTCTTCCAAGCATTGCTTACTCTTTCATAAAACTCCATTGGGCTTTCACCATTAGGATAATGTTCATTCCATGCCAATTTACGCCAATATAAATTTGGATATTTTTCTTCGGCCAACTTGTTATCAATTCCGGCAAGATCGCCATTATTAACCTCTCTAAAATCAGGAAGAAATTCAATTGGCAAATGTAACTTTTGAGATATTATTTCAGCAGTTTGCTTTGCTCTCTTTAAATCACTTGAATATAATTTACATATATTATATTTATGCTGATTATTTAATAAATCGTCTGCAAATTGAATCGATTGCTGAACGCCTAAAGCTGTTAAAGGAGTATCACTCCATCCACCACGAACCGTATCGTCATCTTGTCCATGTCTAACTATATATATCATAAATACTCCCCCATTCCCTTTATTTTCAATATAACACAAAAGGAAAAGATTGTCTATAATGAAATACCGTAGGAGCGAAATGTGTTCGCCTAAAGTCAACACAAATATAAAAAATAAACCACTCGAAAGAGTGGTTTGTATTAAATGTCGGCGTCTCGTCAAAACATATTCCGTATAGAACAAAACATAGTTTTGTAAATATACTGCATATGTTTCTCCTCTCACAACAAGCGCAAGCTGCTTGTTGTGTAGTCCAATTCAAGCATAAAGTAGAGTGGACATAAAAAAAGAACCATCCAAAAGAATGGTACTTTTTTAATGTCGGCGTCGACCTATTTTCACAGGAGGCTGCCCTCCAACTATTTTCGGCACGCGTGAGCTTAACTACCGTGTTCGGTATGGGAACGGGTGGACCCTCAGCGTAATAAACACCGACTGTATTTAACGGTTACTTGCGTTTCCGTCATTTGGTAATGTGAATTCTATCATAAACAAGTGCAGATGTCAAGACATTTTTAGAGATTTTTTTCATCTTAATTTTTCTGTAAATAAGGTGTTACTTTTGTAACTTTAATGACACACTTATATATAGTATATATTATAATTATATACTATTATATATACCATATATATTACCCACTCAAAACAGTGCCCCGCAAAAACAATTTACGGGGCAAAGTATCGATATTTTAAGTGCTTACATCAGAGCAACTACGCTGTCTGCAAGTTCCGTCGGATTATTAATAGAAAGTCCTGCAATAAGTCTTGCCTGGGAATAAAGAATCTTTGTGTATTTTTCAAGCGTTTCTTCATCTGCCGAAGCGAGTTTTTCTGCAATAGGGTGCTCGCTGTTTATTTCAAGGACAAGCTGTGCTTTAACGCCGTTATCATTTCCGCCCGGCATTTGCGAAAGCACCTTTGCCATTTCAAGACTTACATAACCTTCTGCCGAAAGACACACAGCGTGTGAGCCCAATTTGTCGGTAAGCTTAACAGAAGAAACTTCGTCACCGAGAATATTCTTCATCTTTTCAAGCAAATTCTTTGCGTCTTCGTTTTTCTTTGAAAGAGCCTCTTTTTCAGCATCGGTTGACAAGTCCAAATCATCCTTGCAGATGTTTGCAAACTTCTTGCCGTCATAATCCATAAGCATTTGGATAGCAAACTCATCCACTTCATCGGTGAAGTAAAGAATTTCGTAGCCCTTTGCTTTTACGCCCTCACATTGCGGAAGAAGTGCAATTTTTTCGGCACTGTCACCGCAAGCATAGTAGATTGTATCCTGCGAATCAGCCATTCGCTTAACATACTCTTTAAGAGTTGTGTAGCTGTCACCGTTGGATGACTTAAACATAATCAAATCTTTGAGTCCGTCCTTGTGCATACCGTAATCGGCATAAACGCCCCACTTGAGATTTGTACCAAAGGTCTTAAAGAAGCCTTCGTACTTTTCTCTGTCGTTTTTGAGCATTTTTGCAAGTTCCGATTTGATTTTCTTATCAATAGCCTTTGCAATAATTCTAACCTGATGGTCTTGCTGGAGAGTTTCTCTTGAAATGTTGAGATTAAGGTCGGCGCTGTCAACAAGTCCCTTTACAAAGCTGAAATAATCGGGCAAAAGGTCGCCGCACTTGTCCATAATCATTACGCCGTTTGAATAGAGTTGCAAACCTTTTTCGTAATTCTTTGAATAGAAATCCATCGGGGCAACTGACGGAATGTACATCAAAGCGTCAAATGTTGCCTGACCCTCAACCTTTGAATGAATAACCAAAGTCGGGTCAGTATAATCATAAAATTTTTGCTTGTAAAAATCGTTGTATTCTTCCGGTTTGATTTCGTTCTTGTTCTTTCTCCAAAGCGGAATTTGAGAATTCAAAACCTCGTCGTTAACCTCTGTGATATATTCGCCCTCTTTTTCAGGGTCGGGAACTTCCTTGCTCATTTCCATAACGATTGGGTAGCGGATGTAGTCGCTGTACTTTTTAACAAGCTCCTGAATTTTATACTGCTCAAGATACTGTGAATAGTTCTCGTTTTCGGTATCTTCCTTTAGGTACAAAGTTATAGCTGTGCCGTTTGAGTCCTTTTCGCACTCCTCAACGGTGTAGCCGTCAACACCTGTTGAAGTCCATTTGTTAGCAACATCTGCACCGACTGCCTTTGACACAACTTCGATTTTATCCGCAACCATAAATGCAGAATAGAAGCCGACACCGAACTGACCGATAACTTCAATATCCTTTGCGTTATCGTCGTCGGCATTTTCGTTTTTGAAATCCAAAGAATCAGATTTTGCAATAGTACCAAGGTTGTTTTCGAGTTCTTCGGCTGTCATACCGATACCGTTATCGGAAATTTTAATGGTACGGTTTTCCTTGTCAAGGTCAATCCTGATTTTCAGGCTGTCCTTGTCTGCCTTGATGCTGTCATCCGTAAGCGATTTAAAATACAATTTGTCGGTTGCGTCACTTGCGTTTGAAATCAATTCACGCAAAAAAATCTCCTTGTGAGTATAAATTGAGTTAATCATCATATCGAGGAGTTTTTTAGACTCCGCTTTAAACTGTTTCTTTCTCATATCTGTCACCTTCATAAAGAATTATAATCATTTTTAGCACTCTTTATGCTCGAGTGCTAATTATATTATAGTTCTTAATTTTGATTTGTCAACACCGAATAATTTTTATTCACAAAAATATCACAATCCGCTGTTCAAATCAACTCTATTGTATGAGAAAAATATTTTTCCTGAAAGTGAACGGCTTCTTCTATTTCATCAACCGTAAATGTCACACCGTCAGGCACAACAATCCATTTATCCTCAACATCGTCTGTTCGATGAACAACTGCTATAACCTTGCCCGAAAATTCCGCAACAGGCTCATCAATTCCGAGAACATACGCATCATGTTCCTCGCCGTCACCCGCAAATAATCCCTCAATGTATCCGTAATTTATCGGATAAAACAAATCCTTGTGTTCAGGATGAAAACTGCCCATCGGTCTGTCAATTTTCACCGTAACTCTCTTCAGATTTTCAATATATTCGTCTGCTTCACTATGAGAGTGAAAAATCACTACATTGCTGTTGTACTTTTCGATTAATTCACTAATTTTAGGCATAACATCAACATTGAAGCGCTTAATAAAATCAACAAGCTCATCATTTGACGGCAGTTGGCAAGGCATTTCGGGCTTGTTTCCTTTTCTCTTTTTCGCTCCTTCAATGCAAGTTTCCGTTGGCAAATCGAACAGAAAAACCACATCCGCCTCTTTAATTCTTAATTCAAGAGTTGATATAAAATTTCCGTCAACAATGAAACTATCGGTCGCAAAAATTTTCATCTGCTTTTCAATTAATTCCGCCCGAGTGATGTGGGTACAATCCTTGTTCCAATACAGTGCATCTAAATGAAACAACGGCAGATTTGTAACAGCGTGAAGTTTTCTGCTGAAAGTGCTTTTCCCTGCACCCGGGCAACCAATCACCACAACTCTTTTGTAATCAAACATATTTTACCTCCAAATAAAATAAGCCCTTGCAAAAAATAATGCAAGAGCTTTACTTCTGTGTTCGGAATGGGAACAGGTTATCTCAATTTTAATCAGTATCGGCTGATAAATTCATTATATAACAATTTATTTTTTTTGCAAGAGAAATCAGGCAGCGGCATAAAAACACCATCACCGTTAAACAAACCAAAAACACAAATCATTGACAAACAATATAGCCGGTCTTTAATTTCAATTCACTTTGTTTTTCGGTCGGTTCCCGTTTTGTATTGCAACAATATTGTCGTAACAATTACGATACAGTTTTTTAATGGTCAAAGCAGTTATGCCGGCAATGTGAGGCGTAAGCATTAGTTTGTCCTTTATGCTTTTATCAAGCAAAATGTTATCCTTTTGCACGGGTTCGGGTGCGATAACATCAAGACCGGCACCTGCGATTTTGTTATTTTTAAGTGCATTGTAAAGTGCGGAATTATCCACCAAATCACCCCTTGCGGTGTTGATGAGATAAGCCGTACTTTTCATTTTGCCCAAAAATTCGGAATTAATAATATTTCTCGTTTCATCCGTTACGGCAAGGTGAAGCGATACAAAATCGGATTTATTGAGAAGTTCGTCAAGAGTAACATATTCAACGCCGTATTCATCTTCTATATGTTCGTATCTTGTGCGGTTGTAATAAACAACCCTTGCACCGAAAACCTTGAGGAGCATTGCAGTTTGCCTTGCAATATCACCAAAGCCTACAAGCCCTACGGTACATTCGGAAAGTTCTCTGATAACGCCGAAACTTTCCGCCTTTTTCTGAATTTGTCTGCCGTCATACATTGCGGCAATGCCGTCATTATATTTTTTGAGGCAACCCAAAATTAAGAACACGGCAACCTCGGCAACGGCTGTATCGTTAATGCCCTTATTATTGCAAACAGGAATATTTCTTCTTGCCGCCGCATCGACATCAATACCCTGATAGCCAACGCCCTCAGACTGTATGAGCTTTAAATTCGGGAGCGAATCAACAAGTTTTTCACTCACTCTGCCCATAGCGTCAACAATCAAAAATTCTGTATCAGTCGCTTCACTGATAATTTTTTCTTCATCATCAAGGGTTGTGAAGAATTTTAAATCAAAATTTTTAAATTCCGGCACATTTAAATACACTCTTTCGGGAGTGGTGACATCGGAAATAAATGTGACCTTACTTTTCATCGTCGTTATCTTCCTTTTTCTTCTTGTTAGGCTTATTCGGTTTTTTGCCTTTAAGCACAAACTTGGAATATATAAAATATCCGCCTACACTGCCCACAACAAAAAGGGCAATAATCATAATAATAAATACAGGAATACTCATAGGAATGTATGCTTTAACCTCCGTGTTTATATTGTCCGGCAGGGCATAAAAGCCGTTGCCGTTGTTTTGCTCGTAGCCGACTCTGATAACAGTTGCACTGTATGGTGCAAGTTCTGTATCAAAGGCGTTGTCATCAAATTTCAGTTCCGTCTGCTTAGGTGCAACCGTTTGCTTTTTCGTACCGTTATATGCGGATTTATATTTGCTCTCAACGCTCTGCTTTGACACAGCCGAAACATCTTCAAATCCATTCAAATTAACGCTGACTTTTTCCTTTTTACCGGAAGTGTTCACAAGTTTTATGTACAAAGTGCGAGTATTTTCATCAACCGTAACACTTTGGAAAAGTCCGTCATTATCGGTGCTCAAATTTGAATTAACATAATTTTTGCCTGTGTTATTTGCAAAAATCAGTTGCGTATAATAACTCGGAGTGCAAACCAAATCATCACCGTCAAACCACACAAGGCTTTGATTTTTGTTATTTGCACCGATTTTTGAAAACACCGGCAAATTGCTTGCCATCTTAACAACAGCACTGTTTTTTTCAAGTCCGGTAACAAAAGCCGCCTCCTGCGAAGCGTTGAACATATTATTGTTTTTTACATCCGTACCGCTTGTATAAGCCTCGGAGCGGTATTCGTCAACAATCACGCCTGCACCCGTTTCGTCGTAGCTGTCATATCGGGTAACATTTTGCGAAAGCGTATTGTCTTTTGAATCAACAACCTTTTCGTTTGCAAGTCCGCTTGAATATGAAGAATTGATTTTGTTCCAAGCGGTATCAAAATTCTCTCCGTCAGATGAATAACCTGTTGAGGCAATTACAACAATGTCGGGATATTTTTCGTTGACAATTTTCTTCAACGCATCAAAATTACGCCAATAAACTTCGCCGTAATTGTCACCGCCGATTTGCAAATATTTGAGGTTAAACGGTTGTTCGCTTCCGTTGGCACTGCGAAGTGAAGCCCAATAACCTGCTGTGCTGTCAGCATTTGCATACTCAATTAAGTCAAGTATATCCTGTGCATAATTTGTAAATTCATCCGTACCCGGAGTGAGCGAAATACTCTCAACATACTTATTAAAATCCTCAACGCCGTTAACTTTAAGCGATTCTATGTATTCGGTTCTCGCCTTAACTTCACTCTTTTTATATCCGCACTCGTTAACAAGATATGATTCCCACTGCTCGTCGGTCATATATGTTTTGTCAAGAGCCTGAGAGTAAGCCTCATACTCACCGTTAGTCTGACACGCAATTCCTGCACCAACAACAGCAACAGGAACAGCATTCAAATCCTTTGCAAGCTGAAAATATTCGTGATAACCGAGCATATTTGAATTGTTTGCAAAATAGCCCTTTGAACTGTTATTGTATACGCTGACAGACTGCTTGCGAAGTGCCGGTTCACCGACGGTATCTTTCCAATTATAGCCGTTATTATTTTCGGCAACGCAATCACCCGGGAATTTAATGAATGACGGCTTAAGGTTTTTAAGAGCCTCAACCATATCCGTGCGGAGCGAAGTATATTTCCACTCGCCGTCACCGAGACCGTAGCTTTCATCCGAAACCAAGGTAACATAATCAACACAAATTGAGCCTGTGCCGTTAAAACTGATACCGAGTCCGCCGCTTTCCGTGCCGCTTGATTTGATTTTTACGCTTACCTTTGTCCACGAATTTTTATTTATATTGTTTATATTAAGCTGAACAGGGTCGGAATTGTTTGATTTTGAATCAAGGAACACACCGATTTTGCCCTGAAAATCAACATTGAGAAGATAACACGAAAAATAATAGACAGCACCTTTTTCAAAGCTCATTCCCGATTTTTCGGCAACGGACGAACTGTAATCACCCTTGCCGTCAAACAGTTTGGTATAGCCTTTATTTACCATGCTGCCCTGCGACTCGACAGTAATCGTTTCATATGTAGGATTATTTTGATTTATCGGATTTTGATTTGATACAACAGGTGATACGCCATTGAATGCCCACGCATATTCGGGATTGTCGGCATATTCAAACGAATTGTTGTTGACCATATTCGATGACAAACCGCCGTCCGCACCGAAAGACGAATCATCAAGGCTTACGCCGTATAAAGTCGGCGAAACCTCCGTACCGATGTCGCCCTTTGAAATATTGAGAGTTGAATTCGCCTTTGCAAAAGCAGGACTTGCAAACGTAAAAACAAACATTATCGATAATAAAACAGAAATTACTTTTTTCATACAATTCCTCGCTAATCACATATATAGTGATTATAGCACAACGATATATATTTTTAAAGAGAAAACGATTAATTTAACATTTTGTACAAATGCCCTCTTCAACTCAAATTGCGAAGTACCCATAAGTTACGAATTTGAGAAGAAAATTTGTCAAATTTCCACAGTTTTTCAGAGTTTTTGTAACTGTTAGGGTCATTAACCTTAATTTTACCGTCCTCAATTCCCGTCAAAACAATGAAATGTCCTTTTTTGGTGAAATATCCCGGACCCATAACGCAGATAATCGGATTGCCGACCTCAAGATTGGATATAATGCGGTTCTCATCGAGCGGTATCTGCGTCACATCAAGCCCCAGATTTGATGCGCCGTTTCCCATAAGCTCCCACGAGGTGCCCGTACCGTTTACATAATAGCCGCTGCTCTGGCTGTACTGCGCCATCTGATACGGATTCATGCTCGTATCTCCCGTAAGATATATGTATACCATCGAAAGGCAGGTAGGACCGCAGCCGGAGGTGCCGATAAAGCCCGAGCCGTAGGGC